>JACCDP010432941.1_pt1 | contig 20858 bp, 15 predicted proteins | sample 7445841 | NCBI WGS metagenome assembly JACCDP01 (sample SAMN15323441, study PRJNA562643) | freshwater metagenome | isolation source: river surface water | place: USA:Blue River Watershed | collected 2017-08-17
GAATATACACCTAGGATGTTTGGTGTGGTAAATGTATCCAAAACAAAAGTTTGTAAGGGTTTGTTACCAATTTGTATATTCAAGGTCAACGATTGTGGCTTGGATAAACCGCGTGCAGCGAATGAAAATGCGATAGAAAAATCTGCACCTTCTTTCACATATCCACTGCTGGGTTCCAAATCAGCGCTTAACAATATCGCATCGTTCCATTGAGACAATTTACTACTTGGTAATAACGTAAAATATCGATTGTCGCTTACGCCATTGTGTAAGGGTGCTGGAACGTAATTAATTAAGATATTATCCAAATTATCGTCCGCTACATTGGTACCGTCAAACGGGCCCCAATTGGCCCCCATAGTTAACGCAGCCCGCTTTTGATTGTTGAAAGGTATTCCTGTTAAATTGCCTTGCGTCATTTGAACAAAATGAACCGCGTTTGAATTTTCTTCCAAGACCAAGGCATAATTACCATAAACCGAATACCCCGTAATACTATCCGAAGGCAAAGAAAAAGAACTGAACTTAATCCAATACTGTCGGTTGGGGGCTTGGCCAAACGTTTTGGTATACACTTGATCGTTGGATCCGCGAGCCATCAATCCGAAAAAGCCTAAGGATAGTTCTGCTAATCGAGGATCTGGCAAACTGGAAGTTTGGAATAAATGAGTAACTGTGGGCAACGGATTGGATGAAAAGGTAATAGAACCGTTGGTTACGGCTTTGAATATTGTATAAGAATTACCGTTAACTATCCAAGAAAATGGCAGAGTATCGTTGACGCTATAGCCCAAATTCGCGCTATCCCAACTCAATAACTCCCAACCTGTTTCTAGGGTTGCATTATCCAGCTCTCGATTCAAACCTCGCGGATTGGAATTAGAATTTAGGTTGTTGTGGGAATTAAAAAAACTTTGAGCCGCAAGGGGCAAACACCACATCGTTATCAATACCAAACTTACTGGTATTATCTTTTTCATCATCGTTCGTTTCAACCTTAAAGTGCTTTTACCTCGTTCACCAATTTCGTTAAGCTCGCTTTTGCATCGCCAAACAACATTCCGCATTTGGGATCATAGAATAAATCGTTATCCACGCCTGCGTATCCAGATTTCATGCTTCGTTTTAACACTATTATTTGCTTGGATTGGTCAACTTCTAGGATTGGCATACCGTAAATAGGACTGTTGGGGTCGGTTTTAGCCGCGGGGTTTACCACATCATTTGCTCCTACAACCAGAACTACATCCGTAGTGGCAAATTCAGAGTTGATATGTTCCATTTCCACCAATTTATCGTACGCCACATTACTTTCGGCCAACAATACATTCATATGGCCTGGCATTCTACCGGCTACAGGGTGAATGGCATACTTCACATCTACGCCTTCTTCTTCCAACAGATTCTCCAATTCATGGCACACGTGCTGCGCTTGTGCAACGGCTAATCCGTACCCGGGCACGATGATTACTTTAGAAGCATATTTTAACATAATGGCCACATCGGTGGCCTGCACTTCGCGCACACTTCCACCCTTTGAATTGGAAGCACCGCCGCCCGAATTAGCGCCCGCCATACCTATCAGTACGTTCATCAACGAACGATTCATGGCTTTGCACATAACCACCGTAAGTATGGTTCCCGCACTTCCAACCAGCACACCGCCCATCAGCATGACTTTGTTGTGGTATAAAAAACCACCCGTAGCTGCTGCAACTCCTGTGAATGAATTCAACAAAGAAATTACCACAGGCATATCCGCACCGCCGATGGGGAATACGAATATTAAGCCGTAAACTATTGCTAATCCGATGATTCCGTAGATATAAACCATACTGAAATCACCCGAATTCACTGCACCAAAATGGAATATCGCTAAAGCAACGATGGCGGCTAGGACCAATGCATTGATAAATTGTTGCTGCGGCATTCTAAAATCGCCAATCTTTCCATTCAATTTACCCCAGGCAATAATAGAACCGGCAAATGAAATGGTACCAATGATCAAACCGGAGACTATGGCCAAATAAACACCTGCAGGCATAGAAAATTCAGTAATCATACCGTCTGCACTAAGACCACTGGCTTCGGCTGTTTTGTGGTGGAATTCGATGATTGCAATCAATGCCGCACTCAAACCTCCCATCCCGTTGAATAAACTCACCATTTCTGGCATGGCCGTCATTTGAACCTTTTTAGCCATCATAGTTCCTACTACCGTAGCTAAGAAAATAGCAGCTACGATGAATGGGAAATTATTAATGATGTGAAATCCTTGAGCATTCAAAAACAATGCTGCGAAAACGGCCGCAGCCATCCCGAAGGCAGCCACTAAATTTCCTTTTCTAGCGGAATCGGGCTGACCCATCATTTTCAATCCAACTACAAAACTTACCGATCCGATCAAATAAGCGATATCTTGGTAGGCATAACTGGGTATCATTGTGCACCTCCTTTGGGTTTTTTCTTGAACATTTCTAGCATTCTATCGGTCACCACAAATCCTCCAATAACATTCAATGTACCCACGAAAACCGCGATAGTCCCCAAGGTTAAACTCAAATAATCATTGGGTTCTATGTAGCCCATTACTATAATAGCACCAATCAATACAACTCCGTGTATAGCATTAGCCCCAGACATTAGCGGAGTGTGCAATACCGAAGGAACATGGGAGATCAACTCTACCCCAACAAAAATCATCAGTATTACCAAATATATGAGGCTGATGATGCTTTGGTATTCGAAAAAATCTATGATTTGACCGATTACCGCGAATGGATTATCTGACATAATTGTATTCTTTTTTATTTGTAACGATTAAGCCCGGTGGTGAATTTCACCTGCCGAACAAATTAAACTTCCTTGAACGATTTCATCGTTTCGGTCCAACACCAACTCCCCTTTAGGAGCAATTAACTTCATGAGCTCCCAAACATTTCTAGCAAACAACTCGCTGGCATTTGCACTTAAATCGGAAGGCATATTCACCGCACCAATAACTTTAATGCCTTGAAATTCGATAATTTCACCTGCAACCGTTTTGGTACAGTTCCCCCCTTGCTCAGCAGCCATGTCCACCAAAACAGCGCCTGGCTTCATCAACGAAATTTGCTCGTCATCCACTAAAATTGGAGCTTTTCTGCCCGGAACCAAAGCTGTGGTAATTACTAAATCGGCTTGGGCCAAACTTTTGTTTACGGCCTCTCGTTGTGCTTTGCGATACTCGTCGCTCGCCTCTTTGGCATATCCACCCTCCGATCCAACTTCCACTCCCTTTACTTCAATAAATTTACCTCCCAAACTCTGAACCTGTTCCTTGGTCTCGGGTCTAACGTCCGTAGCCTCAACTACTGCACCCAATCGTTTCGCGGTAGCTATGGCTTGAAGACCTGCCACCCCTACTCCAAATATCAACACCTTGGCCGGAGTAACCGTTCCCGCCGCTGTCATCAGCATTGGGAAAATTTTATTCATTTGGTACGCCCCTTCAATTACAGCTCTGTACCCTGCTAAATTGGCTTGTGAACTCAAAACGTCCATGCTTTGGGCACGCGAAATTCTTGGAATTGCATCCAAACTAAACAGCGATGCCCCCTTGGAATTTATGGCTTCTACCACGTCCATATTGCTGCGGTGGTAAACCATGGAAATCCATAATTGACCTACTTTTAAACGCTGTATATCCTCAGAAATAGGAGGGTTTATTTGTACCAAAGCATCTGCTTGGGCAAAACAATCGATTCTACTTTCGATGGAAGCGCCCAACTCAGCGTACTCCGAATCGGAATAGTGGGATGCTACACCAGCACCGGATTCAACCAAACAAGTTAAACCCATGCCAATTAAACTTTTTACCACTGTGGGGGTAACCGAAACCCGATTTTCACCGGCTCTCGACTCTTTCAAAATTGCAATTTTCACCGTCTTAGTAGGTTAGTCGGTTCGAAGATACGAAATAGAAGTCACACAGACACGACCAAAAAGTCATGGCTATGTTATTCCTAATAGTATGAAATCTACTTCTTAATGAATGCGGTATTTACAGGAATGGATTGTCCGTCCTCACAGGAAATTCGGTCTACCCAGTATACCCCTGATGCTAAATCGCTCACATCCATCTTTAATTGATTTTTTTCACTGACGCGCACGTTCATCGATTTTTCTTTGCCATCAAGACCTAGTAAATGGACAGTATAAACTGCGAAGGGGCTTTCTGAAATGGCCATTCCGCTCAAAGGAATAAACACCTGATTCTCCGCAGGTACTGGATATACCAAGTTACCTTGCTTGGTTTGCAATTGATGGGTACCTGCACCGTAATATACAAAAATTACATCTTGACCTGTACTATCGTCATTTCCTGTTAAGGTGTTAATTCTCAAGGTCACAGAATACAATCCCGCCATGTTAAATACCACCCTAGCAATTCTTGAATTGGCGTTAGATCCAGACACAAACGAATGGAAACCATCCGGCTTAAACGACCAAGTTCTGCTTGTTACAACAGCTTGAGAGTTATCCGCAACCAAGAAGGTATCAATCCCTACCAACCCAGAATCTCTATTTACGGTAAAAACAGCTGTAGGAGCTAAGGGATTATTCACAGATTTAAATCCATCTCTGTAACGTACTTGGTTTGGAGTAAATGTACCATTGGGCAATTCGTTCCCCGAAATTTCCAACACTGGAATTCGCTCAGTACCCACCAACCATTTATACGATATAGTTTTTCGGGGAATGGCGAATTTCCCAAATTGAGAATTTATTGTATCCACCTGATCTACTATGGTCTTTACTCTAAGTGCATCGGTATAATCTTTGTAAGGAGTTTTGATGCTTCCATAACCGTCCACCAAATTAATACGCTTACCAGTTGAAATCACTGAAAAAATGCCCCCAGGTATTGTCAAATTAAATTTAAACGTAGACGTGTCCTTGTCGTTATAATTTAACGGAAACTGATAAATCTCGTCATCGTCGGAATAATTAGCGGCCAAAGGAAAACCACTGGCCGAGTACCCGATTCCTTCGGCCTTAAACACCTTGGTGTTATTGGTATAAAACGAATACACATTGGTTAAAGTAATTACTCCCAAGGATATTGTATCGGCGGTTTTTTGGCCAATTTGATTAAAGAAGTAGAATGCATAGGGAGTTTTCGAAGAAGATAGGTACTCGTACAAACCCTGACTGTTTGACGTCAATTTACTAAAATCCCAACTTTGGGAGGCCCCTCCTGTTTGCCATCCACTGGGCAACGCAGTTGGCGAAGCGTTGGAATACCGCAATGTATCACCCGATTTCGGCATTGCAGTATTGCTTATTGTAGGCTGTGCAACCAATTGAATCCCAAAGAATAAAAGGCTACAAATGCCTATCATTTTTTTATGTAAAATCACCTCCATGGTATAACAAATATAACATTTCGCTTATAATAGAATTGCAAGTGCAGGAAAAAAATGCGATTTTTGCAGGAATATGGAATTTCGTTGGCTTCAAAAGACCTTACCAAACAGCGAAGAGGTTGAGAAGCTAGCACAAGAGCTGCAAGCCTACAGCCATCAAAATGCAGGCGCTAATGGAAAATCGCCCACCCTTTCCGAGCAACTTGTAAAAAATCCAAAAATTCTATCGATTCTTCTTCAACGCGACATAAACACCGTTGAAAAAGCAAAGCAATTTTTTAAGCCCACGCTGGAGGATCTGCACGATCCATTCTTAATGCATACCATGGATGTGGCTATAAGTCGCATCTCCCAGGCCATTAAACAGAAAGAAGGAATATTAATCTACGGCGATTACGATGTAGATGGCACCACGGCGGTGAGTATCGTTTACAATTATTTTAAATCCTTCAATCCCAATATGGATTACTACATACCCGATCGATACAAAGAGGGCTATGGAATTTCTAAAATTGGATTGGAATATGCCGCAGAAAACAACTTCAAACTCGTTATCGCTTTGGATTGCGGTATTCGATCCAATGCCTTGATAGACTACGCCAACGAATTGGGATTGGATGTAATTATATGCGACCATCACCTTCCCGGTGAAACGCTTCCAAAAGCCACTGCTATTCTAAATCCCAAGAAAAAAGAATGCAGTTATCCCTACAAAGAACTTTCCGGAGCCGGCATTGGTTTCAAATTGATACAAGCGTACAACGAAAAACAAGGACTTAAAACGGATCAAATTTACGATTACCTCGACTTAGTGGCGGTTTCTATCGCATCGGACTTGGTGGATATCCGCGGTGAAAACCGTGTTTTGGCTTATTTCGGACTTAAAAAACTAAACGAGCACCCCAATATCGGACTGCAAGCATTGCTCACCGAATACCCCAAAAAAGCGGAGTATTTAATGTCTGATATTGTCTTTGGTATTGGTCCTAGAATCAATGCCGCAGGTAGAATTTCGGATGCAAAAGCAGCAGTTAAGGTATTAATTGAAAGGGATTTTAACACGGCTCTCAAGTTGTCTAAAGAATTAAATGCTAGAAACTTAGAGCGAAAAGAGCTGGACACAGACATTACCCGCGATGCCATTTCGATGATTGACAATAGCCCAGCCATGCAGGCTAAATTCAGCACCGTATTGCGCGGAACCGATTGGCATAAAGGGGTGATTGGAATCGTTGCCAGCAGATTGGTAGAACAATTCCATAAACCAACCATTGTATTTTCCTTGAACGACGGCCTCCTTACGGGATCCGCTAGAAGCATCAAAGGCTTTGATATCCATGAAGCTATTGGGCAATGCAATGGACTCGTAGAACAATTCGGAGGACATAAATACGCCGCAGGACTTACCATCAAAGAAAGCAACTTCGATGCCTTCTCGGAGAAATTCGAATCGGTTGTAAAATCGTCGCTAAAACCAGAAGATCTCATTCCCGAAGTAGAATACGACTTAGAATTGAACATTGAAGACATAAATAACGAATTTGTTCAATTGGTAAAACGATTATCTCCTTTCGGTCCTGGAAACAGTGTACCCGTATTTCGAAGCAATCAGTTGCAAGCATCCAACAGCAGTAGAATCCTTAAAGACAAACACTTAAAAATACAGGTAGTGTCTCCCAAAGGCCCAATCGACAGCATAGGATTTGGCTTGGCGGAACATTTGATGTCTGTTAGCGATGGAAAATCATTTTGTGCTTGCTACAATTTAGAAGAAAATACGTACAACGGTAGAACCTCCTTGCAGTTGAGATTGCAAGACATTAAGAATTTATCCTAATTCTTTATTTTTTAATTTTCCTGAATAAATATACTTGATGTTCCCCGGCCCTAGGGGTGGTAATTCGAGAAGATTTCATCAATTCGTACCTAGGATCGTTTGTTAAGCGTTCCAAAGTTATTAATCCCTCTCTCAACCCGTAGAAACTATCCCAAACCACCCAAGAATTTTCGGGAATCCAATCCGAGTTTGAATCTTTACCCACAGACCACAACAACAAGGTTCTGTCTTCTGCGAGCCACCCTTCTATTTGGCGAACAAATGGTAATGAACTTAGATTGGAAGATACGGGTTTATGCAATTGAAGGTTAGCACCCCAAGGATCCAAATCCAATTTTGCATTGATTTCAGGGATTTGATGCAACAACAAATTAAACCCATTGCGCGGAACCCGTTGATACTGTTGCAAAATCACTGAATCCACGTTGGCTCCACGTTTTATGGCAGCAAACACATTGGATTCTTCCAATTGATTTTGGATCCATTGATCTTGTTTTCTGCTAAAATCAACCAACTCCATGGCATGCGCAGCATAGGGATCGGCAGGAATGGATGGTTTTAAACTTGAAGGATCTTGCATTTGCCAAGGATAAGGCATTCCGGCACCTGGAAAAGTCAATAAAAACAGTCCTACAACCACCATCACTTTGGTGACTTGATTTAACCAAACTACTCCCAATCGAAAAATTGTATCCAATCCATGTTGCGCTTGCAAAGCAATCACAGGCGACACAATAAAAAAAACTCTATGTATTCCGTGCGAGCCGAAATTCCCGGAATACCAAGAATAGGAATGCGCTAAAAAAAAGATTATCAGCATGGGCCACCAAAGCCATAACGAAAGTTGCAGCAGCTGAGAAGGTGTTTTCTTTTGAAAACGTTTTATGGCATAGACTGCCGTAAGTCCCAAAGAAATCAACAACAAAACACTCACCAATATACCCGTAATATTGGATTGCAAACGCGCATAATGAAAAAACTCATTGTGCCCCGTTGCCATGGGATTGTTGTGGGCATTGAAGTATGGATTGCTGGAATAAATCCACAGCCAATCACCCGAAATAAATGCACCGAGTGCGGCCATCACCACTACCCCAATAAACGCATACGGAATAACTTTCCATTTACTGCGCATTACCAAGAATAAAACTACCACTCCTAACAATAGATACCCTTCCGTTCTTGCCATGGGTAAAAAGGAAGCAACAATGGCTGCGCCGGTATACCGATTCGTAGCAAACAAATAGAGTACCGCAGCAAGCAACAGCGCATTGGTAGGCTCCGTTAAAAAAGAATGCGTATTGCCAAAAACCACAGGCTGCCAACAAAACAAAAGCGTCGCCATCCAAGGATTTTTAAACCCAATTCTCCGCGCAGTAAGGTATACCAACCAACCTGTCGCTAAAACGGAGACGTAATTCAAAAAATACACCCCAGTGACCCCCCAATGGGTTAAGGGCGCTGCCAGTAAAGTGAAAAATGGTTTTCCCCATTGATCGATGAAAAGTTCGGGATGTTTAAATGCCCATCGAGCATATAAAAAATGATTCCAACTGTCTTGTCCCCCCGCGGGAGCATCTGCGTAATGTCCAACCAACAAAAACAAACTCAAGCAAGCAAGCAACATAGAAGCCGCCGCCGTGCTGTTTTTTTGTAGGTTCAATTTACTGATATTCATCGATACGATTTCCCTACAATCTAACCATACGTTCCATGTATAGTTAGGTTGTAAGTATGGGTCGAATTTAAAGCAAAACGGGCGACCGACAAAACGCCAATCGCCCGTATCTATATTTCTATAAATTTAGAGTTCCAATTAATACGTGGAATGCACCAACATCATGTCGTGAATACGCTTTTCAGCATGCATAATCGCAGCTGCCTGGTTGTTCACATTTGCCGCATCGGCTTTGTCGTAAATCGCTAAAATCGTATTGTAGATATCTTCGGTCTGCGACATTGCACTTTCTCTAACGTACCCGTTGTATTCTGAGTAAACGTTAATCAAACCACCTGCATTGATCACGAAATCCGGGGCATAAATAATGCCTTTCGATCTCAACAAATCCCCGTGAATTTTCTCGTCTTCCAACTGATTGTTGGCAGCTCCCGCAATTACTTGGCATTTCAACTGAGGAATGGTTGCATCGTTTAAGATTCCTCCCAAAGCACATGGTGCATAAATATCTACGTCCAAGCCGATGATGTCATCGTTACTTACCACCGTAGCCCCAAAATCTTTGGAAGCTGCTTGCAAGGCCGAGTCATTGATATCGGCAACGTACAACTTAACACCCTCTTGGTGAAGATATTCTAACAAATGCATTCCTACTTTTCCGATACCCTGTACCGCAACAGATTTGCCGGACAATGAATCGTTTCCGTAGGCTTTTTTAGCACTTGATTTAATACCCATATATACTCCATAAGCAGTAACGGGGGATGGATCTCCGCCGCCGCCCATACTTTCGGGCAAACCAACCACGTGTTCAGTTTCCATATTCACAAATTCCATGTCACGCGTGGTGGTTCCTACGTCTTCCGCCGTAATGTATTTACCGTTTAAATTCTCTACAAATCTGCCAAACTTACGCATGAGCGCTTCGCTTTTCATGGTGCGAGGATCGCCGATGATTACCGCTTTTGCACCCCCTAAATTCAAGCCCGCTACCGACGCCTTGTAGGTCATACCTCTGGACAAACGCAATGCATGGCGCAATGCATCTTTTTCGTGGTTGTAATACCACATTCTTGTTCCACCCAATCCTGGGCCTAACACCGTATTGTGAATCGCAATGATTGCTTTCAATCCGGTTGCATGATCTTGGCAAAATACAACTTGCTCGTGTTGTGTGTTTTCCATTCCCGCAAACAAATCGAACTGAGTTGCGGGCACTGATTGAGTTTGAACCTGAGTCATTTGAAATAGAAGTGCAAAGATAGATAGAAATCTAAGAAAAATTCGAGCTTTTATGGTGTCAACAAGACACTTACCCCCAATTTTTATCGGTTTTTTTACAGAATCTAAAAAAAATTATTGGCCTTGCCAATTTCTTGGTTTGTATTTAGCGGCCTCCTGTGCAATTGCACGAATATGATCCGGGGTTGTACCGCAACATCCACCAACTATATTCAATAACCCATCCTTACACCAGGATCCGATAACGGCCGACATATGCTCTGGAGTGTCGTCGTATTCTCCGAATTCATTGGGCAAACCCGCATTGGGGTAACAACTCACAGGGATCCAAGCCGCATTGGATAATTCCTGGATGAATGGACGCATCTGTTCTGCTCCTAAAGCACAATTGAAACCTACGCTTAGCAAATTACCATGCGATACCGACACCCAAAACGCCTCCGGGGTTTGACCGCTCAATGTCCTACCTGAATTATCGGTAATTGTACCGCTGACCATCACTGGAATATCCGAATTTCTCTCTTCTTTTACTTCGTTGATTGCGTACAATGCCGCCTTGCAATTCAAGGTATCGAACACCGTTTCAACCAGCAACAAATGAACACCGGCGTCCAATAACGCAACCACTTGTTCTCGGTAACATTCCACCAAATCATCAAAGGATACGGCACGATAACCCGGATTATTTACGTCGGGCGATAAACTTGCCGTTTTATTGGTAGGTCCGATAGAACCCGCCACAAACCTCGGTCTATCTGGATTCTGGGACGTATATTCTTTCGCTGCTTGCAATGCCAATTGAGCCGCCGCGGTATTCAATTCCCGCACAAATTCGCTCATATGATAATCTTGCATACTTATCGCATTGGCGTTAAACGTATTGGTTTCCAAAATATCTGCGCCTGCCTCCAGGAAAGCTCTGTGAATATCCAAAATTAAATCCGGTTGAGTTAACACAAGCAAATCGTTGTTTCCTTGCAAGGAATGCGGATAATCTTTGAATCGCTCTCCGCGGTAGTCCTCTTCGCTTAATTTATGTTTCTGAATCATGGTGCCCATGGCTCCATCAATCACTAAAATCCTTTCCGTAAGTAACGATTGTATTGTTTGCATTTGTTTTATTGATTTTCTCCTAAGTGGGAGAAACGATTCATGGTTTGTTCGATAGAATTTAGGAGTATGGACAATCCAACGGTGGAACTTACTTGTTCCGGCAATGGCTGCCACAGCGTGGAATTGGGTTGAACGACTGCTGTGATTTTCCCAGGCACCTTCACCGGTGAACGAGAAGTCTCAGCCTCGGATTTTTTTGGCAAAGTTTGGTTGCCTCCGTTACTCATTCTACTCAAAACTTGAGATGGCAAAGTAGATTTACTTTTTACGATCTTGCATGAATTGTTCTCAAATCCAATGGCTACAGACTGATTGAAGGGGAAAACAAATTGCTCGCAGGGGCCTGCGATTAAGTGGTTCTGAAACGAAGAAGATTTCCAGGCAATTACCGCAGATCCCAAATCGTACAATTGCTGAAGTTCTTTATTTTCCATAAATCGCGACTGTTTTCCGGAAAAAATATCGTTGAAAATAGACTGCGCTTGTGCCGCATTTTCTACAGTATCCGGCATTAACCCAATCACCATGGCCTTGTGTTTAAAGGCGAGGTACGCATTCTTCCCAGCAATTTTGTACCGGGTAAACAAATTGGATTTAACAGCAGGTTGCAAATATCCAGAATCCACCAAGCGGTTGCAAAACGCTTCAAGCGCAGGCTCGCTAAATACAGACAATGCTAAAAAAGATGCCTTATTTTTCCCAAAAAACAGCCAATCCGAATGGGGAGATATTCCAACTTCTTTGGGCGATGTCACTCCCCGAAAAATTGGAGATACTTTAAAGGTTGACTCAAATTCCACCAACGAAGAGGGCTTTTTTTGATCTTGAAATTCTTTTAACCATTCTTTGGTTTGAACGTGAATATACCAATCGGATTTTTCAGGAACCACCAATACCAAACTACTTCGGGCATTGAAATTGTACCACAAGTAGACCCCTACCAAAATTACTGACAAGGCCGTAATCCCCATCAGTGTTATTGCAATTCTTCGAAATCCCTTGTCCATGGTATTGCAAAAAAACAACACAAGCCTCAGACCGCGAAATTTATTACTAAAAAAGGCTGCCCCAAGGACAGCCTTTCTATAGGAAAACTAAAACAAATTATTTCTTATTCTCAACCGCAGGTGCAGCTGCTGCTTCGGTAGTTGCAGCGGTTTTATTGCAAGAAGAAGCAGTTCCGCTCTTACAACAAGATTTAGTTGGTGTTGCAGCTGCAGTAGATCCAGATTTGCAGCAAGATTTTGTAGGAGTAGCCGCAGTGGATTGAGCACCAGATTTACTGCAACCTGCGGTAGCAGTACCTTCTTTTTTGCAACAAGCCTTCGTAGGAGCGGGCTGTTGAGCCACGGCTGGAGTTTGTGCAGAGGCAGCGAATGCAAATCCGCATACCATTATTGCTAAAGCAAAGAATTTTTTCATATTCAAGTTTTTAAATGATTTAAACAAATATATCAAATATCTTTAATTAATACAACGAGATTCAATGAAAGTTTGGTATGATTCGACAAACGCAAAGGCTATTACCATTTAGCAATAACGGTTTCTCCGCCGGTAGTCTTTTGGTTTAAATTCACGACTATCTCGGCATCCAATGGCAAAAACAAATCAATTCGAGAGCCAAATTTGATAAACCCATATTCTTGACCTGATTCATATTTGCTACCCGGTTTGGCATAATTTATAATTCGCTTTGCCAATGCACCCGCAATTTGTCTGAACAATATTTCTCCGTTTGGATTCTTCATGACTACAGTAGTACGCTCATTCTCCGTGCTACTCTTGGGGTGCCAAGCCACCAGGTATTTCCCTGGATGATATTGGCTGTAAAGGACCTCACCAGACACGGGAACTCTGTTAACGTGTACGTTCAATGGAGACATAAATATGCTCACCTGTCGTCTGCGATCTTTAAAATATTCAGATTCGGTCACTTCCTCGATTACCACTACCTTGCCATCTGCCGGCGCAATGATTAAATTTTCACCTACCGGAGTGGTGCGCTTTGGATTACGAAAAAACTGAACAATCAGTACATAAAACAATAAGGAAATCAATAGGGTTATTTGCTGTGCCAATTCAGGAGCGTTTAAGTATGCCAACAACCCGTTGACCACTACAAAAAACAGTGTACTCCCCAATATGATTCCGTACCCTTCGCGATGAATCTTCATTGCTTAGAAAGAACCTCTCAATTTAAGTGTGCTAGCTACTTTATCGATACTAACGATATAGGCAGCAATTCGCATGTTTACGCCATACTTTTCCGCTGCAGCGTAAACATTGTCAAAAGATTGCTTCATCACGCGATCCGCGCGGCGGTTCACCCGTTCTTCTGTCCAGTAATATCCCAATCGATTCTGAACCCATTCGAAATAAGAAACAGTTACCCCACCCGCGTTTGCCAAAATATCAGGAACTACTAAAATCCCCTTCTTATTTAAAATCGCATCGGCATCCGCGGTAGTAGGGCCGTTGGCACCTTCAACAATAAGTTTAGCCTTAATTCTATCGGCATTCTCGGGCGTAATTTGATCTTCCATGGCAGCAGGCACCAACACATCGCAAGGCAATTCCAACAATTCTGCATTGGAAATTTTATTGCCTCCTGTGAATCCTTCCAAAGATCGGCTGCTGCTATTAGCAACGTAGGCCAATGCCTCGTTCACATCGATTCCATTGGGATTGTGGTATCCACCAGAAACATCGGAAATACCCACAATTTTAACGCCCAATTGAGAAATTAATTTTGCCGATATACTTCCAACATTCCCAAAACCTTGAACCACACACGTAGTTTCCGTAGGCTTCAACCCCAGTTTAACCATTGCTGAACGCGTAGAAACCATAACTCCTCGGCCCGTAGCTTCTACCCTACCCAAACTACCTCCCAGTACCAACGGCTTACCGGTTACTACCGCCCAAGCGTTTTGGCCCACAATTTTGCTGTATTCGTCTACGATCCATGCCATTTCCTGAGCACTGGTGCCCATATCAGGCGCTGGAATATCTTTATCGGGTCCAAATACGTTGCGCATTGCCAGGGTATATCCACGCGTTAAACGCTCCAATTCGCCCTTGCTCATCTCACGCGGATTGCATTTGATTCCTCCTTTGGCTCCTCCATAAGGCACATTCACCACCGCACATTTCCACGTCATCCAAGCGGCCAACGCCTTCACTTCATCCAAGTTCACGTCCATGCTGTAACGAATTCCTCCTTTGGAAGGACCTAAATGAGCGCTATGCACCACGCGGTATGCTTCAAACACCCGAATGCTGCCATCATCCATTGTAACTGGAATATTAGCGGCTACCACCTTGTCCGGCACGCGCAAAACATTCGCGAATTGCTCGTCTAAACCTAAAATCTTCACTGCTTCGTCGAAGCGCTTTTGCATGCTCTCCAAGGGATTATATCGAGGAGAAACGCCATTGTGCTGGGCTGACATAATTTGATTTTTTGTTAAAAAATTACCGTGGCAAAAATAGTACGATTACATCCATTCTCATCACAATATCTTAACAATGTTTCCAACTGTACAGATTATTTACTACAAACCAAATAAGTGTATTTTTAACACTTTGGTTGAGTATAGCCCTTCCTTAAGGTCGCACTCAATAAAAACACCATGCATCCAAATGCTGGAATAAGGGTCAACACCTCCCAAGGAATAGGAATAGAATCGGATTCAAACCAGGATCTGTTGCACAGAAAGTTTGATACTATCGCCTGGGTTAGAGCATCCATCTTTTCCTTAAATCCGGGCATACAGTTTCCTGTGAACAACAGGCCCACATATAGCGAAACAACCTTGGCATATACGATAAACAATTCAAAAAATCGATTATTTGCATGCAACCAATGGGCCATGGGAGCCGCTACAGATGACAGCACAATTACCGGTATTATGAAAATGAAATACCGATTCATGTTCCCAAATTCCGGCCCAAAAACTGTTGAATATACATCATCCGGTAACCACGAAATAATAAAACACAGAAGAATCGCTCGCCAAAAACTATTGCGTCTGAAGTGCTTTAACCATGCCCCAGAATTTAATGTAGCATCCGCCCCATAATTTTCTTGCAACACCATACTATGAATCACTACCCCATACGCATTCCCAACAATCATAACCGTATCCCACATCAACCACACATTGGCCAAAACACCCACAACCGAATCCTGTTCGCCCCGAAACCCTAACCACCAAATCGGTAATCTCGTGATGGCGAAATATACCAAATGTCCTGCTTGAGACCAAAAGCCATCTCGAAATGCAGCAGTAGGCAATACCCATCCCGTTAAATTTGTGCGCCCTTGCAGAGGATCATTCCTCCATTCCTCCATAAAAACACTACGATTCTTCCAAAAAGTCACCAAAATTGCCAACCAGGTTGCCAACACCAAAACAAATAAGACATCCCTTAATTGCAGAATAGGCACAGCTAGCCAAATCAATCCCCAAACACTTAAATCCAACCATGGACCATGTACTATGATTAAAGTGAAAAACACCAAGGACAAGAGAAGAATGACCAATTTAAAAATCTCAACACGCAGTTGCAACCTGTTTCGCTGTTCTACCATGCCTCGGTATTGAAAGACTCCTTGAATAACATTCAGCATCCCCAAACCAACAATTAAACACATGCCCAAACCAACCGCCGAAATACCCTCCCAGCTACACATCCAAATCCACACTCCATTGTGTATCCAACCACCTAACAGCAACCAAAGCAGGGAGATAAAAGCAATCGCTAACGACGAAAATTTCAGCACTCTCCTAAATCCATATTCCCCTATGAAGTTTGGTATGGTACTACCTACCATCCATTCTAATACCAGCATAAATAACTGGATATTGATCAACCAAATCGACAACCCTCCTCTACCGTCAGCCCCCATCAACCTGGAATAGACTATAACCACCAACATCGCGATACCCGATTTGGCAGCTTGCCACACCAATGTTTTATCGGCTAATTTGTTAGCAGTCATCGCATCAATATTCCAAATTCTTTTTCTAAATACCTAAAATAATAGCCTAAGCTGGCCAATTTAAATAACAGGTTGGGGTTTTGTTGTTGTTTGTACAATTGCTTTCTTTTTTCGAAAGGCATCATCCAATCTAGCCCTTCCGTTCTCAAAATTACGTCCTCCCAATCTCCCAAATGTTTTAATGTCAATGCTTCGTGAGGCACCGTAAATCCTTTTTTATCAGTCCGCCACAATACATCCTCTGGCAATATCCCCTGCAACGATTCCCGCAATACCCCTTTGCTATATCCCTGAAACAGCCTGCCACTCAACTCACCAACGATAAAACCCCACGAATTCTCGTATTCCTCATCCAATTGCGAAATCCCTAACCATTGCGAAAGCAAATAATCGTCCGCAAAAGGATTTCTAGATTCCAGTTGATGGGCCATTCCGTTGCGATCTTCAAATCGGAGGAGTTGAGTTAAACGGTCCCCGAAGTAATCGGCGCGCAGCATTTCGTACAGCGATAATTTCGCTGAATTGTTTCGGGTGTAAATTCCTTTGAATCTACTTTTAACACTTTGTTGTATAGCCTGTCTCCAATCCAACGGCCATTTAGACCGCTGTGGAATCAGTGCCCCCCATTCCCGAAAAAGTTGATGTACATAATAATGGGGGTACCCTGCAAATATCTCGTCAGCTCCTTGACCATTAAAAAACACCGTTACCCCTTCTTGTTTTACCCGTTTGCATAGCTCATAATGGGCAATATTGTTCCAATGCAAAGAAGGACGGCCGGTTTTAGCCACAAATTCCTCCAAGGTATTTGAAGAAAATTCCGATGTATCTATGCCTACGTGTTTGGTACCTAAAAAATCCACCATGCACAATTGCCATCTTGATTCATCTTCCGCGAAATCTTTGGAACCTACCGAAAAAGTCACAACCGGCTGTTGGGTTTCTTGCAAGATTAATGCAGCGATGGACGTGATCGCAGCACTATCCACCCCTCCACTCAACGCAAAACCTATGGGAACATCGCTTTGCAACCTTCTCGCCACCGACATAAACAACTGCCTACGCAAAACCGTAGCCTTTTCCGAAATCGCAGGAAGCCTATTCAAAATGGTTTCAACGGTTTGAGCGTGTACGTTCCCCTTCAAAAAAGAATCCCACGATGCTACCGTTTTATCCTTTAGACTGGGGAAATCAAGCGTGACCTGATCATTAAACCAACGTTCTGTAACTCTTTTTTCTGCCCCTTCTGGATCTATCGCACTACCTGAAATTAGCCTATAAGATCCACTAGGAACAGATTCAATAAATCCAAATGGGCTTACTCGATCGGAAAAACCCTGCATGCAATCCTCCAAGTACTTTTTTTGCACCTTACCTACCAATTCTGCACGAGAATCTGGTATGAAACCCGGTGAATGTTCTATTTCTTCTAATCCCTCAAAAGCAACCGCTTTCAATATGGTTCTTTCATCGCTCCCGAAGGCCCAAGTCCCCGAACCAATTTCTGCAAAACACAAAGGTTTTACACCTGTTCTATCTCTCACCAAATAGCAAGATTCTCGGTTATTATCCCACAGGGCAAAAGCAAAAAAACCATCCAAATGAGGTAAACACTCCAAACCAAATCGCTGCCATAACAACAACAAAACTTCCGAATCTGTGTTTGTTTTAACCGACAAGTCAAACCGTTGGATAAGTTCTTTAAAATTAAAAATCTCCCCGTTAAAGACCATCACAAACCTGCCATCCTCAGACACCATGGGTTGATGACCTTCAGGACCTAAACCCACAATTGAAAGTCTAGTATGACACAAAACGCCTGCAATATTTTCTCCGCAAATAATCTGAGTCCCTTCGTCGTCTGGACCCCGAAATCTCACGGTTTTCAACAATTCATTGCCAATACCTGTTAAGTACAAATCCGAGGGCGAGTGAAAGGTTAAATACCCGGCTATTCCACACATAATTAAATGGATTGATTTATGGTGTATAACGCAGATATGCGGATAAAATTTGACTTCCAATACTATTTGGCGAGAATCTTTCCGTGGCCAATTGAGCCGATTTTTTTCTATTCTCCGCAAATTGAATCGAAGATGTGTCAGCCGCCTCCACCCCAAGGGAGTGCACGCGCACGAAAGCTCGCATCCTATCCAATAAATCGGTATACGCGTTTCCAACAGTAAACCATACGTTTTCAGGAATAACCATTTCAGGAATACCTGCCAAGGGATTGCATATCACGGGCAATCCACAACATTGGGCTTCCGCAATAACACAGGGGGCATTTTCCGCCGATGAAAACAATAAAAACGCTGCAGAAGCACGCATAGTTTCCGCCAATAACGACGCATCCATGCTACCCAATACCTTGATTCCATTGGATTCCTGAATATCTGATTCGGATATATCGGGATTTTTAACCAACAAACCCTCCTTCGTACCGCCTACCAATTTCAACTCCATCCGAACATCCTGAAATTCATCCTGCAATGCCCTAAACGCCTTAACAATCAAAGGAATTTGCTTTCTGGTATCAAAATTTGAAACGTGCAGCCAATTCAATGTATTTTGAATGGAAACTGCATCGTTCTCTGGAGAATCCTTAACAAGACCCAACTTAGGCCCACCCATATCGGAATAAACAAATTTGGTGACATCCACTGGATTTCGAAACAAAACCATGCGTTTGGCCACATGGTAGGTATGTTGCATTTGCTGATGGGTAAATACAGAAATGGCCGCGGATACATCTGACTGCTTCCACAATCGTTTCATATACCATCGAAAAAACGCTGAGCGATTCGAAATTTCATCGGCCACTGGATTCCCAAAAATAGCCCAGTGTTCTGTGTACCACAACGGACTGTTTTTCCATAGATATTTTTTTATAAACCCAAGGGGCCACCCAATTTTATCGCCCGCATGCACATGAAACAATAGCTCTTCGTTGGTTTGCTGACGTGTAAACTCCAAAAGAACCCAAGTAACCTGCAACCAATAAAATAGTGCATTCAACCACTTCAAATAAAAATTCGAGAACTGCTTAACAGGAGACCAATACAACAACATGGGGGTGGAATCCACCTCCCCTTGGTACAAGGTAGTATTCCCAAATCTATTCGAAAATTCAGAATTATCGCCCGCTTCCTTCCAAGCTATCCCCACCGGAACCGGAGCGGATTCACCTGCGTTGAATAAAGGAAAATGAAACAACGTAAGTACAGGCAAATAGTGAGGATTTTCCGGAAGCTGACCTGCAACGGCTTGTGCATGGCGCAAAATAAAATTTCCAGCCAACGGATTATTGGAGGTAGGAAACCACCCCGCCAACCAGATTAACTTTTTTCTGCTTTGCACTTCGGCAAAAGTAAGCAACAAGGATGAGCAGCGATAAATTCCTTGCGAAAAATGCAAAACATCGTATTCTTCATTGCACAGATTAGAAAAAAACCCTAATTTTGCACCTCCATAAATGGCGGTTATAGCTCAGGTGGTTAGAGCATCAGTTTGTGGCACTGAGGGTCGCCGGTTCGAGTCCGGTTAATCGCCCCAAAAACCTAGAAAGGCTGTATCCATTTGATGCAGCCTTTTTTATTTAATTCTCCTGATTTTTTTCGTAAAACCCCCAGTACCCCAACGAACCATTCCAGCTATACATTACTGAAAATTATTCCACCGATACAATTTGGGTAGAAGTTCCATTCAACCCTTGCAGTTTTACGGTATACATTCCCGGTAAAATACCCAACGGAACCTGCAATTGTTGGGTTTCTGTGGTCAATTTTTCGAAAGCAACTAATTTTCCATCCATCGCAGTCCAAATAACGGTAGTATTTATTGGCAATACCTTTTCGGAAAACAATGCCGTACGAACAGATACCGGATTGGGAATCAATCTAATCGATGACAATTCTTCTGTTCTAGTTGCAATCGATGCTAGCGAAGACCTGCGAACCAACAAATAAAATCGATTGGAATCTTGTCCGTTACCGATGGCTGACCAAGCATAGTTAATGCTCTTTCCGGTATCCAACTCAACCTGTAAATTTCTATAAAGATCCCATAAAATAAGCGATGTTAGCTGATTTTTGGATCCAAGTTTACATGTAAAACGATTGTTCGATTCCTTCAATTGAGACAGCGAAATCGGTATGGTATCGATTCCTATTCCAACCACCGCCGATGAATAGGTTTTATCCAGCAATTCCAGTCCAATATTTTCGTCTTGGTTGATTAACTTGCCCGCATTCCAACGGTGATTGGTATTCATTTCTAGGGTATCCAAATACACGGCTACGGCATCTTGCAACAAACCGACGGTTGCAGAATCCCCTCCACGGTACAATTGGAGGGTGAGTACATCGAACGGCAATTCTTGTCGCCAAACCTGACTCCAACCCGCGGATTTTGAGGATTCGGTAAACGTTAGCGAAGCAGCCCCATTGGACGAAGTTTGCACAAAACAGGCTTGACCGGGCTGCAATAGCTTGGTGGCCGATGATCCCAGGCTGTTGGAATTAGTAATTACGTTAACAGCAACATAGGCTCCACGAGCGCCAACAGTAGGATCCC
>JACCDP010130149.1_pt1 | contig 20855 bp, 28 predicted proteins | sample 7445841 | NCBI WGS metagenome assembly JACCDP01 (sample SAMN15323441, study PRJNA562643) | freshwater metagenome | isolation source: river surface water | place: USA:Blue River Watershed | collected 2017-08-17
ATGCTTCTAATTTGGTGATTCTATCTTTACAATCATGACGAATAAAATCTTCGTCCTTTTCCTTATTTATTGCTCTTTTTTCGTAATATCTCCAAGCTCCAGTACCTCCCAATACTGTTATAGCCGTAATTAAAACCGAATAGATGTTTTCCATATTGTTATAAATAGTGTAATACAAAATAAAATTTTTAATTTTTTTAAGTTAGTCGACCCTAAATCCCAAAAATATTTTACACTGACAAATAGACACCTTGAAATGATACCTTTTACAGAATATATATCTTATTTATTTGGGTATGTGGTAAAATTTTAATATATTATTCACATATAATAAACGTTTAAAATTTAAAAAAAACATGAAAAAAACGATTCTATCGTTGTTCCTTTCGGTATCGGCTTTGATGGGATTTGGTCAAGTTACCACATCATCGATTTCGGGTATTGTCAAGAACGAAAAACAAGAGGTGTTAGTGGGTGCAACAATTCACGCTACCCATACTCCAACAGGTACTCAGTACAAATCTGTTACAAACAAAAATGGTGTTTATGTATTACCTGCGGTTAGAGTAGGTGGTCCATATACAATCCACGCTTCGTTTGTGGGATTTAGAAAGGGAGAAGAAAAAGATGTAAACACTCAATTAGGTGTAACATCAAACGTGGATTTTACATTGGTTGATGAGAAAGTATCTCTTAAAGATGTGGTTGTAACTGGAAGTAGGACCAACTTATTCTCAAAGGATAGAACAGGTGCATCTCAACAATTCACTCGTAGAGATTTACAAAACATCCCTATTACGGGAGCAAGAACAATTGATGGTATTACAAAGTACAATCCAAACGGAAATGGTAGTTCATTCGGAGCACAAGATTCTCGTTTGAATAACTTTACTATCGATGGTTCTCAATTCAATAATAGTTTTGGTTTAGGTTCATCTGCACAGGCTGGTGGTAGAACAGGGGCTTCCGCTATTTCGTTAGATGCGATAGAGCAATTGCAGGTAAACATTGCACCATTTGATATTCGTCAAAGTGGATTTGTTGGGGCGGGTATCAACGCGGTAACAAGAAGTGGTACAAACGAAATTGAAGGTTCTTATTATCAAACACAAAGAGATAATAGTTCTCGTTATGTTGGTAATAAAGCGGCGGGTGTTCCGGTAGTTGCGTCTAAATTTGATGAGAAAGTTAGTGGTTTCCGTTTGGGAGCTCCAATCATCAAAAATAAATTATTTATCTTTGGTAACTACGAACAATTAGAAAGAACTGAACCAGGTACAACATGGTTTTCAACAGGTTCTCCTATCGCAACTGGTACTCAAATCAGTAGAACAACTTATACTGATATGCAAACTTTATCTCAATTTATGAAAGATAAGTTTGATTACAATACTGGTGCTTGGGAAGGATATTCTAACACAAATGCTTCTAAGAAATTCTTAGTTCGTATGGATTGGAACATCAACGACAAACATAAATTAACAGCTCGTTATGTTCATCACGATTCTGAAGCAGAAATCAACATTTCAAACTCTAACTCGGCTGGAGCTGGTAGCAGAACACAATCAGCGTTGTCTATGGCATTTGCTAATAGTGGTTATATCATTATGGATAACACTCGTTCAGCAGTATTGGAATTAAACTCTAAATTCTCTAACACTTTACATAACTCATTAATTGTTGGTTATGATAAGCAAATTGAAGATAGAGCATATAGAAGTTCTTTATTTCCAACGATTGATATCTTAAACGGAACAACAACTTACGCTTCAGTAGGTTTTGACCCATTCACTCCAGGAAATAAATTAGATTACAATACTTTCCACATTACAAACAACTTAACAAAGTTTGCGGGTAAGCATACTTTGACTGGTGGTGTAAACTTCGAAAAGTATCAATCTAATAATCTATTCTTCCCCGCATCAAATGGTGTTTACATTTTCAGTTCATTACAAAGTTTCTACGCGGCGGCGAATGAAAGTTTAGCAAATGGTGGAAAACCATCAGTAACTAACTTGCCATCTCGTTTCCAATTTAGATACTCAGCATTACCTGGAGCAGTAGACCCAATGCAAGTGTTAAAAACAACAAGAATTGATATCTACGGACAAGATGAATATCAAGCAACCGATAAGTTAAAAGTAACTTTAGGTTTAAGAACCGCAATTATTGATATTGAACCAACATCATTAGAAAACAAAGCAGTAACTGCAATGACTTTCGCAAATGGTGAAAAGTTAAATACATCTACAATGCCAACATCACAAGTATTATGGGAGCCAAGATTAGGTTTCAACTATGATGTGTTTGGTAATAAGAAAACACAATTAAGAGGTGGTAGTGGTGTATTCACTGGTCGTCCTCCATATGTGTTTATCTCTAACCAAGTTGGTAACAATGGTGTGTTGACAGGATATATTGATAGTGATAACAAAGGAACTACTAAATATGGTTTCACAGCTAATCCAAGTCAATACTATATTCCTTCAACTCCAACTTTACCTTCAACTTTTGATTTGGCTTTCACTGCGGCGAACTATAAGTTCCCACAAGTTTGGAAAACTAATTTAGCTGTGGATCAAAAATTACCTTTAGGTTTCATTGGAACTGTTGAAGGTATTTACAACAACAACTTAAATGCGGTTCATTATTACAACGCTAACTTAGACGCACCAATCGGTAAGTTTAGTGGTGTTGATACAAGAAATCAATATGCTAGAACTGATGCTGGTGTTAGAGTAAATGATAATGTTTCTAACGCAATTGTGTTAACTAACAAACAAGGTTCTTATTTCAAATCTTTAACATTGAAATTAGAATACCCATACAAGAAAGGTGTGTTTGGTTCATTTGCATGGACAACATCAAACGCAAAAGATTTCATGAGTGCAGGTTCAATTGCTAGTGGTAGTTGGACATCTGCAAGAGCAATTAATGGTAACAACGACTTATCATTATCAACTTCCGACTTCGTATCTCCTAATCGTTTAGTAGGTATGTTTGGATATAGAATTGAATATGGTAAAGGTGCAGGTGGTGCAACATCAATCTCTATTGGTTATGTGGGAAATCAGGGTAATCCTTTTACTTACACAATTAGTGGTGATATGAATGGCGATAGAGTTAATGGTAATGAATTGATTTTCGTTCCTAAACAAATGGCCGACATCACATTCCAACCATTGACAGTAGGTACAAGAACTTACTCTAATGAAGAACAACAAGCGGCATTTTGGAATTATATTAACCAAGACGATTACCTAAAAACTCGTAGAGGTCAATATGCTGAAAGAAACGCATCTGTTATTCCAATGTTACATAGATTTGACTTATCTATTGTACAAGATATCTACTTAAATGTAAAAGGTAAGAGAAACACTCTACAAGTTAGAGCTGATATCTTAAACTTTGGTAATATGTTAAACGATAAATGGGGAGTATCTCAAAGAGCAACAAACCCATCTGTTTTAGCATTCCAATCAGTAGTTAATAATGTTCCAACATATAGATTAGCAACTGAAAAATTTGCCGATGGTACGACTGGATTGATTAAGAATACTTACAGCAAAAATGCATCAGTGTTTGATGTATGGACCGCACAATTAGGTATCCGTTACATCTTCGGTAAATAAGATTACGCAGTCAAATATACTCACAATCCCTCACCCTAAAAAGTGGGGGATTTTTTTATATTATCACTTTTTTTATGTATATTATTTAGATATGATAATATATTCAAATGGTTGTTCTCATACTTATGGTCATTGTGTTGGAATTGAAAATTCATATCCAAGTTTGGTCATGAAAAATAAATGTGAATCATTCTTTTCTCACACATCAAACACGGAACAATTTAAAATTGAAGACATTAAACATCATGATAATATTTTAATAAACGAATCAAGGTGTGGTGCGGGAAACGATTATATATTTCATAAATCTTTAGAAAGTATAAATAAATTAATTATACATAACAAGAAACCATCGTACGTTATAATTCAATGGTCAGGACCAAATAGACGTTTGCATTGTGACTTCGATGGAAATTATTTAAACGTTAATAATTTTGATAATGTAGAGTATTTTGTAAAATTCGAACCTATGGGTAGTGAACATACTTTACATTATATGTTTTCATTACAACAATTTTTGAAAAATAATAACATACGTTACAACTTCATAAATTATTTTTCTTTAGATGAGAGTATTAAAAATTTATCAATATATAATGAAATTGATTTTGAAAACATTATTGATTTTGGTTTCGGTAATGAAATTTTAACAAAAGGTATATTAGAACATATTAAAAATAAAAAATTAAGTTGTGATGATTTGGGACATCCGAATGAATCGGGTTATCTATATATCACAAACGAAATATTAAAAAGAATATAATGGAAAGTACTATTATTAATTTTTTCGGTGGACCAGGTATTGGTAAATCAACACAAGCGTCTGGTTTATTTACCGAAATGAAAAAACATCATATGAATGTTGAATATACTTATGAATTCCCTAAAGAAGTGGCTTGGGAAGGTAATGTATCACAATTAAAAGATCAATTCTTTATTACCGCGAATCAACATAGAAATATAAGTCGTCTTTATGGTAAAGTTGAGTATATTATTGTAGATTCACCAATTGTTTTGGGTTGTTTTTATGAACAACGTTATGGTGAGGGGTATCCAGCATTACACTATTCAATGTCAGGTTTAAGTAATTTTCTTTGGGGATTGTTTAAACAATATAACAACATAAACATACTATTGAAAAGAAATGATGAGACATACGATACAAATGGTAGATTACAAGGTTTACAAGAAGCTCAAGAAATTGATAAGGATATTAGACAAACATTACTTGTTAATTCTATACCTTTCGTTGAATTTTCTGTTGGTAACAATAGTCCTTTGGATATATTTAACTATATAACTAAAAACAAGATATGAAAAAATTTTACATTTTATTATTAACCGTAGTATTATTTGGGTGCTCAAAAGAAACATTAAACGCACAAAAAAGAGATTCTGTTTATATTAAAAATAACGTATTTGAGGTGGTTTACTCTGAAGTGTTAGAACAACCTAAATGGTTGGTGTATAAATCATCAAATAGACCGACAACAGTTAATAGAGGGTCAATGGACTTCTATACTGAGAAGACCGTTCATACGTCAGATAACGACGATTATAAGGGTAATTTATATGATAAAGGTCATTTAGCACCGGCAGCGTCTTTTTCAGACAATATGGAAAATCTTAAACAAACTTTTTCATACTTAAATTGTGCATTACAGGACCAATATATGAATAGAGGTGAATGGAGATTACTTGAAGAACAAGAAAGAGTTTGGGATGCGGTAGAACCTTTAACAATAAAGGTTATTTTAATTTTTGATAAAGGACACATCGTATTACCAAGTGGAGGTCATGTACCAACCGCAATGCACAAACATATTACTTGGGATAAAAGTGGTAAAAAAGAGTGTTATAATTTCCCGAATACAAGACCAACAAAAGGTTGGAGAGAACATTTAAATCCAAATTGTAATGTTAAATAAGGAGTTAATAAAATATCAAAATAAACTTTACTACGTATACAAAAAACTTAGACAAAGTCAAGTAAAGGAGGGTTATATTAACGATGTGAAAGAATGGTGGAATTGTGATGTTGTCGTTAAGAGTAGACAACAAAATGATGATACTTTGATTTTTTTAAGGGAAATTGAGGACGCTATAGTAATTTCTTAATATATTTGATACACATTTTTGTGTATTTTTCCTCATTTCTTTTTGCTTCTCTCTCGTATGGATTAGTAGAATAGTAGTATTCTCTTTGGTATCTCAAATATTGAGGTCTGGATTGTAAATAATGGGTATATTCGTGAATTACTGTTGAAACTATATCATATAATGTCTCACAAGCAGGTTCATGAATTGTCATTTTATTACGGTAAAAACAATAATTTCCGTAAACCATATGACCTTTTAGTGTTCTTTTACGATTTGTAAATTCAAAGGATAATTTAGACCTTTTCCTGTCATTAACCCCAAAGTTTTCTTTACACCACTTTAATGCTAAAGTGGAATATTGTTTTTTAAGGTTAATATCACAGGTTTTTTTAGCCATTATTAGGTTTTTCTGTTTTGTCGATTTTGATAGTCCTCGGACCTCTTTTAACTGGTTTAGTAACTTCATTTACAGTATCAAAATTCTGTGCTATATCGTTCAAGATTGCCGCAAATTCATAGTTTTCCGCCTCTTCATTCTTCTTCCAAAGAACACTAACGAAACTTCTTAACTCCATATCAGTTAGTTTTGCCCTAACTTTAACCGCATTTTTCATCAATTTGAATACCATGTACTGAACACCCAATTTTTTTTCTGAATTTAACTTAAAATAGTTTTCTACCGTAACATTTGATAAAATACTTGCGGTTACATTATCTAAAAAGGAGATAAAAGATGGATGGTTTACATTTACGTTCATGTCAAATATTTTCGTTTTTTATAAATAGTTTTATTATAATTCTAAAATAGAAAAAGGGGTAAGAATTTTTTTTCTTATCCCCCTTTTTAGTCAATTTGGGTATTTTTATTTACCCCATTTACCATTTTTAACCAATTGGGCGATAATTGCATACACAGATAGGTCTTGATAGGTGTCTTCTACGGCTTCTCCAACGTTATCTTGGGTACCTAAAACAACAAGTTGTTTAATTCTCTGTATTTTATCGTTCATACGGAAAAATAACCCCATTTGTGATAATTTTTTGTCTTCGTCTTTGGTTAAATCTCTACCTAAAGAGATATTATCAGGTCCATAATTTGATTGTTTTTTACAAAACGTCTCATATTGTTCCCTCATTATACGTTTGAATTCTTTGGTCATTTCAGGATACTTTTCCTCAATCTCTTTTATGACCGGATTTACTTGTGGTTTATCTTCTGACATAATTTTCTTATTTATATTAATATACTAAATTTTATTTGTAATACAAAATATTTATATAAAAATAAAACCCATGGAATTAGAAGAAAAAATGGAAAACAACGAAGAAAAAGGTGCGGTTGGTAAGAGCGACCAACCAAAACATAAACAACTTATTAAAATGTTGACATTTAGAGTTGTACCAGCTTATTATGAGGAAATTGAGAAGGTTGCAGGACATAAAAAAATGTCTGTTTCTAAATTAATTAGAACTTACATAAAAGAGGGTATGAAAAGAGATAATGAAATATCCAATCAAGAAGATAAAGATTTTAGAGTAGAGTAAAATATGAAAAAACAAGAAATTTCCGAAGAAATTGTTAAAAATAAGATTTTAGAGGTTTTGAACGAAGAAACATCTAAAGTTAAAAGAGACGATTATGCTCGTGTTCAGTTTAAAATTGAAGAATTACAAAATTCTTTGAATGAAACAATGAAAGAGATGAGAAAATTAGAAGATTCTATACCCGGAGGTTTAAAAACAATAACTAATGGAAGAATTACGGGAATTTCTAATAATTTTACGAATGCACAAAAGTTAATATTACAATTAAAGGAAAAAATAAGACAACATAAACGTAACGTATTTTCTCAAAATATTATCGAAAAAAAAGGTTAGATTTTATCACATAATTTAACCTAAAACCAAATGGAAAACAAAAATAAACCGAAATTATGGGTATTTGGTGATTCTTTTAGTGTCCCTTTTAGTAAACATTTTTCAACATATAATGATTGGTCTAATTTATATAAACAGTTCAAAAATAATGTCGTACCAAAGACCTTTTCTGAAATTATATCACAAAAATTAGATTTAGAATTAATAAACTTATCCAGTGGTGGATGTTCTAATCATACAATTTTATCTGAATTTATAAAAATCGTAAATCAAGTTGAAAAAAACGATATTTTGTTATTCGGATGGACAGTAACTAGTAGATTTAGATTATCGGATAATTTTAACAATCTAATGGACATAACATATGCATTAAAACATCCATCACCTAATGAATATGTTTCACAAAAATCATTAGTCGAATATGCGGTTAACAGATCAAATAATTCCGTTTTTTTAACTGAAATAAATGAGTACATGAAATTGATTAATTTCTCATTAAAGAACAATAAAATCATTCATTGGACTTGGGTTTCACCTGATTCGCATGAATTAAATTTAAATGGTAAATTTGAGAAAAAAAATTATGAAGGAAAAATTGTTATGGTATCTCAATTTTTTAATTTAAGTGAAAAAATAAAAAATTATTTATTAGAATTTGGTGGTGACTACACTTATAACGGATTTGATTTGAACATTGGTGATTTTGAGGATGGTGGAAAAATTAATAAGTTAGTTAATGAAAAAAAATGTATATTATTAATTAATATTGAAAATATGTCACATATCCACCCATATATTAGTTCGAAATATAATGTAATTGATTTTCACAGTGATGATTATGTTAAAAAATATTACAATTTATTATTTCCATACAAAAATTATCAAACTATAAAAGATGAAACTAATGGATTAATTGATGATTTACATTATAGTGAAAAGGGTCATTTAGATTTGGCTAACGATATGATTAAAGTTATTTAAAATTGTCTTTTTCTTTTAATAACTTTTTACCTTCCTCGGTCAAAAAAAACATTTCCTCAGTGTCATCATCTTCATAAGAATCTACTAATCCCTTTTCTTTCAACTCATATAGTACACTTCCCGCAACTATTTCACGTAATATGGTTTCATATTCCTCTTCAGTAAAAACATCATCTTCTTCAGATTCTAACGTACCCAAAATAAATTTTTCAGTTAATTTGTCTCTTAAGTAATTTGTTGCAAAATCATAATTTTCAATTTCATAATCATCAAAAAATCTCTCTTCGATAAGTATTTTAATTAAATCGTCTGTTTTTTCGATTACAGATGGAGGGTAAATTTTAGTCATTTAAATTATCATTTATAGTTATTAATATATTCAAAAAAAATCAAAAAAAGAAATCTCACCGCTTTTAATTTCAAAGATTTTTAGTTATATTATATAAAATTCTATATTAATGAAAAAAGACAAAATTTTTGTTCAAATCGCATCTTACAGAGATCCTGAATTAATACCTACAATTGAGGATATGATTAAAAAGGCTAAAAATCCTCAAAATTTAACGTTTGGTTTATGTTGGCAATATGATAGTACCGAACCTATTACAATGTTCGATAATATCCCGCAATTTAAGGTAAGTAAACATCACTATAGTGAAAGTGAAGGATTAGGTTGGGCCAGACATATTACAAATACTTTATATGATGATGAAGAATATACATTACAAATTGATTCTCATCATAGATTTGTACAAGATTGGGACGTTATTGTATTAGAAGATTATAAACAAGCATTAATGGTTTCCGAAAAACCAATAATCTCCACATATGTGACACCATTTAATCCAAACGACCCTGAAGATAAATGGATACCAACTCCATGTTTAATGTCACAATATGAATTTAGTGGAGATAGATTATTAATGAGTATGCCTTGGTATATTCAAGATTACAAAACAAGAACTAAAGTAATTCGTGCAAGAACAATTAGTGGTCACTTTTATTTTACTTCAGGTAATTTTATTAAAGAAGTTCCGTATGATCCAGACATTTATTTCGGTGGATATACCGAAGAAACAACTTTAAGTATTAGGGCATTCACTAATGGTTATGATTTCTTTAGTCCATATAGAATGGTTATGTGGCATGAATATACAAGGGGTTATCGTGTTAAACATTGGGATGATCACGGAAAAGAAAGTGTGACTAAAAAAACAAGTGGTGAAAGAGATGTCTTTGCTCGTAACAAAACCAGACAATTATTCGGTACACAAGATTATGGTATCGATATGGGTGAATATGGTTTAGGTAATGTTAGAACTGTTCATGACTATGAAGTATATGGTGGATTTGATTTTAAAAAATTATTGATTCAAGATTACACGTTAAAAGTAAAAGAACCACCGAATCCTACACCATGGGAAGACCAATTTATCTTAAATAAATTTGATTTGGTTTGTGAGTGGGATATAGAATTTTTTAAAAGACATGAATTTAAAAAACCTAAATTTATGACATTTGCAATTCACACAAATTCAGGTTTAGAAATGTATAGAAAAGATTTTACAATTGAAGAGAATCCACAATACGTAAATTTAGAAAACAATAAACTAACCGTTAATATTGAATCAATAGATAAGCCAGGTAAAATTGTAATGTATTTATTTGATGAAGATAAACAATGGAGTGATAGATATGAAAAAAACATATAATGAGAATAGCAATTTTAGTTATTGGTAATAGTAGAAGAAGTAATTACCTTAATGGTTATAATTTAAGATACGGAAACGGTGGTGGTTCGGGTACAGATACAAGTTCGGTATTAGTTGCTGAGTATTTGGCAAAACAAGGACATGAAGTTGTTTTTGTTACCGATAAAATGGATGAACCATTAGATACCACATATAAACAAATGGGTAGAAATTACATACCAGGTGAATCATTCTACGGTGTGAAATATACCAATATGGAATTCGAAGGAATTGAAGATAAGACCTTTGATATTTTAATTAGTATGTTATGGTTCCACGATTATCATTTATTACCAATCAAAGTGACTAAAAGTTTTATTTATTGGTCACATATGCAATGGGTATATGGTACACAAAACTTTATTGATTATGCAAAAGAAAATAACCTATCAATTGGTTTAGTACATATTTCAAATTGGGAGGAAAAAATGAATGAAACATGTTTTCCTTTTATAAAGTCACACGTACCAAATTCAATTAAGAAAAACATACCAAATCCGGTTTTTGACGAAATAATAAACGAAGTAAAAGTCGAAAATCATCAAAAACAAAAAGGTAAATTTATATTTCACGCGTCTTGGGCTAGAGGAGGTAATGTTGCAATGGATGCTGTTAGACAATTAGATATACCAAACAAAGAATTTCACGCTTTTGATTATTTGATGGTCATTCACGACCATAAAGACCCGTTTTTTGTTAGACACGATGGAGTTGATAAAAAGACACTATTCACACATTTAGCACAAAGTGAATATTTTGTCTATCCATTATACACACCATATCAAGATGTACACAAAGATACATTCTCATGTGTGGTGGCAGAAGCTTTGGCTTTAGGTGTTATAGTTGTAACATATCCTTTAGGTGCACTACCCGAAAACTTTGGTGATTATTGTGCTTGGTTAACACCTCCTCCAGGAATTGATTTTGATGAAATGCAAAAACAACAACTATCAAAAGATTTGAACGGCGATTTTAAAATCACGTCTAATATTGTTGAAAAAATAAATGAAATAGAATCTAATCCAGAATTAAAATTACAATTACAAACATCAGCTTCACAATATATTGTTAATAGATTTAATATCAATGTTGTTGGTAATATGTGGGTAGAATTAATAAATGAGTTAACAAATTTATAATTATGAGTGACATGTTATCACAAAAATACGAAGTTGAACCTATTGAATATGAAGTAAAAAATTATAATGGGTCCGAATCTGTTTTCTTTAATCTTTTTAGACATGATTTTATTGGTGTCGAAATAAAACAAAATAAAATTTGGGAACCTCATTTACATGTAATTTTTGAAAAATACATAAATAAAGAATCCGTAGTTTTAGAAGGTGGATGTCATATTGGGACACATAGTGTGAAATTATCGATGTTATCAAAAAAGTTATATTGTTTTGAACCATTAAGGGAATCCAATACATTATTGAGAAAAAATATCATAAGAAACAATTGTATTAATACTAGTGTATACAATGAGGCACTTTCAGATATTGAAGGGGTTAGTAATTTTGCTTGGATGCCGTTTTATAATTTAGGTGCTTCTGGATTAGATAATAATCCTATGGGTATACCGGGTGGGGATATTAGGACCAATGAAGATGAAAAATATGAAGTGAAAACAATTAACATAGATTCATTGAATTTAGATAAATTAGATTTTATAAAATTAGATGTTGAAGGTTATGAACCTAAAGTAATAAACGGCGGTATTAATACTATAAAAAAATTCAGACCGATTATCACATTGGAATGTTGGTCAAATCATTTTGGTCAAACCGATTTAAATCATACTAAAGAACAATTCAAGATGTTACTTGATTTAAATTATTCGGTTGAACAAGTAGGAATATCCGATTGGTTATTTTTACCTTTGTAATTGTACATGAAAACATTAGTTGTGGTATCAAAATATAATGAAGATGTATCGTGGACTGAAAAAATAATACATGATGTTTTAATTTATGATAAATCAGATTCACCGATTGCAAATTCGATAAGTAGACCAAATATTGGTAGAGAATCCGAAACACTATTACACTATATAATAACACATTATGATAATCTACCTGATATTACAATTTTTTTACAAGGTGACCCAAGATCAAATCCTATAAGGTATACTTATGATGAGGTATTAGATGAAATAAATAAAAACCACGAACCAATATTAAAAACAATTGCAACGTGGGAGGGTGATATTGATATTAAGACATATTGGTTAAAAAGTTGTAAGATTTTGAATGATATGCTTTTCGATACGGATGATAATGTAAAATTTAGTTCAGGTGTACAATATGTTATACCCAAAGGAAATATATTATGTAGACCATTAAATCTTTATACTATGTTATATGATGAAATAATAAGATATGATAATAAACATTTAGATTTTAGTAAAACTAATTTGAAAGACGGTATAGATGCTTGGACACTAGAAGTTGTATGGGGTAATATACTTAGACCTGAAAAAAAATTAAAATATGGAAATTAAAGAATTTTTTCAAAAAGGATATTATATTAATTTAGATAGACGAACAGATAGGAGAGAAACTTTTGAAAAAGAAATGGACAAATATGGTTTAAAGGATTTTTTTGAAAGAGTTTCTGCTGAGGATGCTGGCGATAATCCTGATTTTAATATTAGACATCATCATTGTTCATTGACATATCATAAATTATTTAAAAGAATTTATGATGAAGGTTATGAAAATGTTGTAATATTTGAGGATGATGCATATTTTTATAATAATGATCAATATAATGGGATTGATATTGTAAATTCCGCGTTAGATGAATTGAAAAATTTTGATTGGGATATGTTCTATTTTGGCGGTCATCCAGGTAGAGAAATGGAAATTGTATCTAAACATTTAGTTCGTTGTCCATATATTTTAACAACTCATGCGGTAGCATATAAAAGACATGTCATCAAAAGAGTAATCGACCAATATAAACCATTTTATGATTCTGCAATAGATGGATGGTATGCACATAGACCTGAAATAAAAAAATATTTAGTAAATCCTTTATCAGTACCACAAATTGCAGGTATTAGTGATTTAGATGCTCAAGGTAAAACAGTTGCGGTGGAGGTATTTTTGGAAAGTTTTAAACAAACTAAAATAATAAAAAAACTAATATAATGAATAATTACATAACACCTAGATTACAAGGAAGAACGGGTAATATGATGTTTCAAATTGCTCATGGTTTTGCAAAATCATTAGAATATAATAGACATTTTATTGTTCCCTCCGAAGAATCTTTGAGTAAACATTTAGAAAAAACATTATTCAGAAAATTAGATTTTAACATAAAGACAACCCCTTCACCTTTTGAATCTAATCACATTTCCTCACCATTTCATTATATTGATTTAGAACCCCCATCAACAGAATCTCCCACAGTGTATATAGGATGGTTCCAAAGTGAAAAATATTTTAAAAAATATACTGAAGTGATAAAAGATTTATATTCACCAACAATAGAGTTTATTGAGAGAGCAAAAAAAGATTTCCCTTTTCTGGGTGATAGTGTTGTAGGTGCAATAAACGTTAGAAGAGGTGATTATTTGTTACAACCTACAAGACATCCGGTTATCACATTAGATTATATAAATGAAGCATATAAACATTTACCAAAATGTGATTATATATTAATTTTAAGTGATGATATCCCTTGGTGTATCGAAAATATAAAAATACCTAATGTGATATTTGTTGATAACTATATTGATTGTGATGGTTTATGGTTATTATCTTTGTGTAATCATTTCATTATATCTAATTCTTCATTCTCTTGGTGGGGTTCGTATCTCTCAAGAGAGGATAATAAAAAGGTAATTGCTCCAAGTATTTGGGTCGGTCCTGACATTATAGATAATATGGAAGATATATGGTGTAGTGATTGGATTAAAATCCCAACAAAATATAATGAAGGTAAAATAATATTGGACATATGATAAACGAAAGAGGTTATTGGTTAGAAAAAAATAGTCATGAACACAAATATGACTTACCATTAAATGAAGAATTAAATAAAATTTTAAAAGAACTGAATTGTAAATCTATTGTTGATTTAGGATGTGGTCCTGGTTTGTATAGTAAATCATTTATTTCAAACGGATTTGATTGTGAGTGTTATGACGGTAATCCATTTACTGTAGAAGAAAGTGACAATCTATGTTCAATTTTAGATTTATCAGAACCTTTTGATTTAAATAAAAAATTTGATTGTGTATTATCATTGGAAGTTGGTGAGCATATACCAAAAGAGTATCAAGATATTTTTATTAGTAATTTAATTAATCATTCCAACGGATTAATTATATTATCTTGGGCAACAATTGGTCAAGGAGGTCATGGACATGTTAATGAACAACCAAATGACTATGTTGAAAATTTATTAAAGTCATACGAATACAAAAGAAATAAAGATTATGAGGATAGATTGAGGAATAGTGCTCAGTGGTGGTGGTTTAAAAATACAATAATGGTGTTTCAAAAAAATTAATATGTACGATTACTTAATAGTTGGTGCGGGATTTTATGGTTCTATATGTGCACATGAATTAACAAAAAAAGGTTACAAAGTTTGTGTGATTGATAGTAGAAACCATATTGGTGGTAATTGTCATACTGAAAATAAAGATGGTATCAATATTCATACTTATGGACCACATATTTTTCACACCTCGAATGATGAGGTTTGGAAATGGATTAATCAATTTGTTTCATTTAATAATTTTAGTTTAAGAATTGTTGCAAATTATAAAGGTGAGATATATGCTCTTCCATTTAATATGTGGACCTTCAATAAGTTATGGGGAGTCACACATCCACACGAAGCTAAAAAGATAATCGATGAACAAAGTTCTGAAATTACTGAAATTACAAATTTAGAGGAACAAGCAATAAAATTAGTGGGTAAAGACGTTTATGAAAAATTGATTAAAAATTACACCGCAAAACAATGGAGAAAAGACCCAAAAGAATTACCAAAAGAAATCATCACAAGATTACCATTTAGATTAACATACGATAACAATTATTTTAATGACAAATATCAAGGTATACCTGTCGGAGGTTATACACAAATATTTGAAAAATTATTAAGTGGTATTGAAGTTAAGTTAGGGGTAGATTATTTTAAAGATGAAATACCTGAACATAATAAAGTTATTTACACAGGACCAATTGATAAGTTCTTCAATTACAAGTATGGTGAATTAGAATATAAAACAACACGTTTTGAACATTTCAAAAAGGACATAGATAACTATCAAGGTTGTGCGGTAATGAATTATACCGACAGTGATACAACTTACACAAGAACAATAGAACACAAACATTTTGAACCTGATGTTAAAACAGATTCAACTTGGGTAACATGGGAATATCCAACACAATACAAAGCGAATGAAACCGAACCATACTATCCTGTAAATGATAAAGAAAATACGGAAATGTATTTGAAATATAAGGCTGAAGCCAATAAATTAGAAAATATACATTTTGGAGGTAGATTGGCCGAATACAAATATTATGATATGCACCAAGTGATATCGTCGGCACTAAACTTCATTAAAAAAACCTCCTAATTGGAGGTTTTCTTTTCTTCTTTCTTTTCTGGTTGTTTAAGACCATTTTTTAATTCTTCTTTTTTTTCACGAGCTTTTCTTTCAAGTTCTTTGTGTTGCTCGGAAATTTTCTTTTTTTCCTCTTCGGACATTCCAAATACTGCCATATTATATAGTTTTACTTTCCATTATTTCAATTGCGTCGTCTTTTTTAAATTTCAATAATTCACACTTTTCATATTCTTCTCTTTCTTCAAATATTGAAATTAAGACATCTATGATTTCAATATAAAGTTGTAAGTCATTATCGTATGATATTATTGTACAAGTATTATTATAATCATTTAATGTGTCATTGTCAATACTTGAAATAAAATGATGAATGACATCCAATTCATTTTCATCATAATTGTCCACATGTAAAATTCTGGTTGCTTGTAATAAAAAATTTGATGAGATGTTCATATATAAAAATACTTATATTTTATTTTTAATTAATTTATCGAGAATTTTAAAACACTCTAAAAATCCCTCAGTTTCGGTTTCTTCTCTAGTTGTTTTTGAATCCTGGGTTGGTCCAAACACTATACCATTCTTTAACGAAACTGAAAAAACCCATTGACTCGGGGTATACATTTCAATTGTTAAATAAACACCTTCTTTATCAAAGAATTGGTATAGTTTTTTTGAATCGTATAATCCAAGCGTAGAAATACTTATAACACCCATGTTCGGAAACATCGTTGCCTTGAACCTATTAAAGGCATTTGGGTACAAATATTCAACTACATACCAATCCATATTTTTAATTATAAGAAATTTTTTTCTTTTTTGTAAATAAAACATTATTTTTTTTAATTTTTTGAATTATTCCAGTATAATTATCATTTAGTTTAGCCAATGAATATACTGGAATTCTACTACAACGAAGACAATAGATTGTTATACGTTGAATTTTCTACAGATGAGGATGGGGACAATTTTTATCGAGTTTTAGAACTTGGTTTTGAAGATATTGAATATTATTCTCCCAATATTATCCATGAAAAAGATTTGGAAGATATAGATGAAGATTTTGTAATTGAAATTCTAATTCAATATCTAAATGATAATGATTTACCAGAACAACTAAATTTGTAGTATTTATAGATATGAGTTTTTTAGATGACGATAAAAAAGAGAAACTTAATAGTTTCGTGAAGTTTGTGAAGGAACAGTTGGAACTTAAAACTGTACCAACCATATCCATTCAAAATCATAGAAACGGTCTTAAAACCACCGCAAATTACGATTATACCAAAGAAAATAAGGTAGTTAAGGTTTGCATGAAAAATCGTGCATTAGTGGACGTTATGAGGAGTATTGCCCACGAACTCGTACATCACAAACAGTTTGAACAAGGTCGTTTAAACACCCCACCACCTGATATTGGTGGTGAAATTGAAGACGAGGCAAATGCTAAAGCCGGTCAATTTATCAAGATGTTCGCTAAAATGGATAATACCATATACGACGAGTAATAAAATCTTTCTTTTTAGGGTTAAAATCGGTATTTTTATATAGATAAGGGAGATTAAACTCCCTTTTTTGATATTTATACTTTATGGAACTGCGCATTAGCGAAAATCAATTAAAATCTCTTATTAGAAACACTCTTAAATCTGAGGATTTAGGTGAACAGGAACAACCTGTAAATCCCGAACCTGAAGCTGGAACATCCGACACACAAAGTGGTGGTTCGGGATATCCTTCAGTCGGGAAATGGGAAAGTGGTGTAACAAGAGGTCCAGCTAATCAAGTTGGAGTAACTAAATGGTCGGATGTTGTAGGTGCAAACCTTAAAAGAGGTAAAGCAAATCAATTAAAAGAACAAGCTTTATTGAATCCTATGATAACTCCAATGACATCTAAGGTTTCTAAATCCATATCAGATTTCAATTTCGATGAATTATTAAAATCAATAAATTGGAGTGAATGGGGTCAATGGTCACTTATGGGAGGGTCATTATTGGCAGCATTATTTATTCCAGGGGCACAGGGTTTATGGATTTCGATTGGTTTGGACCTTATAGCTGCGGCAGATTTATACCTCAACGAAAAAGATAATTTAGGTGCGGGAATTGCTAGTGTATTGGCTTTTATACCGGTAATTGGTGATGCACTTAAAATCGGAAAAGTATCTGTAAAAACAACCCAAAAGTTAACAAAATTATTATCTCCGTTAAAAACCGAAGAAGAAATTTTAAATACTATATCCAAATTACCAAAACAAGAGCAATATATAGTACAACAAATATTGAAACAAGACCCTAAGACATTAAATAGATTGATTAAAGGTGTTGTTTCAAGTAAAATAACAACAAAACAAGAAGCGTTAAAAATCGCACTTCAAATAAACAATTTAGTAAAAAGTGGAAAATTACCTAAAGCATCTGCGGGTGCTTTTTATAAAAATTTAAATTTAAAAAGATTTGGTTTTGATTTAGGTGTAAGTGGATTAATACTAATTGGAGGTTGGACATATGAGGCGTGGTCTAATAAAAATATAAATAGACCTGATATACCTAAAGATGTTTTATATTATTATCAAGAAAATATAAAATTAATTGAAAAGATTAACCAAAAAGATTTCGATAATAAAGTAACACCAATAATAAACCAATATCAAGAATTGGCATACACAAATGAAATGAAATTTTTAAAACTATATAATTTTGTTTTAAAAACATACATAAAGAACCCAAATTCAGATTTTGACTCTCTAATTAAAAAAAATTATAATAAATTTTAATATGAACAATTTAAGTTTTCAATCAATATTAAATGAGGCATATATACCGTGGAGTAGAGTTGCTGGAGGATTATTAAAAAATTTAAGTGGTTTACAAATTGAAGAACCACTAGTGAAAGAATTTAAAAAACTATCAGATCAATTAGGTGGAAGTGTCTTTGTATTTGATCCATTAACTAAAAATATTAAAGTAATTGATTGGACAAAGATGTCAAAAGAAAGTATTGAGATTGTTCTAAGAAGTTCAAGAGTGAGAAAGGAGTTGTTAGAAACTTTGATACAAAATAATATCGATATTACTAACCCTTCTGTTAGAAGTACACTTACAGGTATCTATAAAGTATTGGCAGATTCGTATGCAAATAGTGCTAGAAAAGTTGTTACGAAAGATTGGACATCATCAAAAATTGTGACCGATTTTTTAAAAGGTTTAAAATTATCAGTAACTGATTTACCTGTAATAAGAAAAATCTTTAAAGACGTACATTACAATTATTATAAACAATATGATGAAATAGAAAAAGAAGTAATTAAAGTCACAAATGATATTATTGCAAAGAAAAAAGATATTAGAGGAACGGAAGATGAATTCAAAATATTAAATCAATTATTCGAACAATTGATTTCTTTAGATAAAGTAGAACATCGTATTTTATGGAAAGAATTATCTAAAAAACTACCTAGAGAATTTGTGGATAATATGGGTAAAGATGGATGGAAAAATAAAAAATACATAGAATTTGTTAGATATTTTCAAGGAGAATTAAAAAACCCACCTAAAGTTATTTTCGATAAAATTGATGCGGCAAAAAAATTAAATCCATTTAAAAAAGATTTCTATAGTAAACAAACATTTCAAAGATTAGGTAATGTATTATTACAATGGGACCCACGAACTTGGGATGAAATGAAACAAACAATTAGAGTATACGGAGGTGCAAAATTCGCGGGAAAAACTATTGGAGATAAATTAATTTTTGCTACTATCGTTTATCCAATGGTTACCGCATCCTTACAGACAGTTAGTGATATTTTAGATAATAAAATTTTAAAGGGTCCATATAAGAAGGGAAATAAAAGTAATTTCCAAAAATACATTGAGACGAACACAAATTGGTCTAACAATTTGATAAATTTTTTTCCAAATACTCTGAAAAACTATTTGAATAATTTTGGTTTCTTTGCGAACAAATTAACCACAATTCCTGGTTGGTCTCCAATTTTAGCATTAGCAAATATAACAGATTGGGGAGAAAAGAGTGATGAAGAAAAGAAAACTATTGTTGATGAAACATTAAAAAATATTAAAAGACAAGAAAAGCCTTTAATGGATTCAGTTAAAAATGACGTAGAAGGAACTCAAATTATTGAAAAACTAAAAGAAAATGTACCAAATATTAATTTGGATAGTTTAACAGTAGAACTAAAAAGTTCGACTCAAGGTAAACCTAAACCAAAATTTGACCCTAACTTTTAATAGTAATATTTATAATAATGAATGAAGTAGAAATAAAAAAATTATGGGATTTATTGACATCTAAATATGACATGGGTACATATACCTATGAAGAATTTAAAAAAAGAATGTCAACTCCTGAAGGTGTTAAAGGATTTTATACCAAATACGGGAAAGAATTGGGGTTAGATAATACACAAGAAAAAATTGTAAAAATAAAATACGTTACACAATATCCAAATCAAACATCAAATAAAAAGGCATTCAAATCAAAACCATGTGATGAAAATGTTTTTCCATGGACTTATGGTTGTAAGAATAATAAAATAGGTCAAATGAATATGGTTTATTTTGGTGATAGGTATGGTGATATTTTTGGTGATGAGTTAAATGGTGAATTACTTTCATTAGGTTATTATAATGCACCTGGACAAAAGAAAGGTGAAATTACACAATTCATTTATGATGAAGTTATGAAAGATAGTTTACAAGAAAGTGAGAAATTAGAAAGAAAAAAAATAGTAAAAGAAACGGTAAAAAATATTCTAAAAGAACGTTTAAAGAATAATTAAAAGATATTTATTTATAGAGTTTAATTGGTTTGGTCGCCATTAAATGATAACTCTGTAAAACGAAAAGGAGGTATTCTAAATCTCGGCAAAGGGTCTTCGGA
>JACCDP010123597.1_pt1 | contig 20851 bp, 19 predicted proteins | sample 7445841 | NCBI WGS metagenome assembly JACCDP01 (sample SAMN15323441, study PRJNA562643) | freshwater metagenome | isolation source: river surface water | place: USA:Blue River Watershed | collected 2017-08-17
AGCCGGAGTCGCCGGTCGCCGCGCCCGCGCCGCACCTCGACGAGACGTCCCTCGTGGTCACCCGTCCGGCGCGCGCGCATGCGCGCTCGCAGTTCCGCGGCGCGTCCGCGCTGCGTCAGGCCATCGTCGCCCGCGAGGTGCTCGGTCCGCCGCTCTCGCTGCGGCCGCCCCGCGTCTGATCAGCGCCGCGGCGCGAAGAGCCGCGCGGCGAGGTAGGGCAGGGCGCAGCACAGCACGATCCCGGCGCCCGACGGCACCGCCGGAGCGTGGTACGAAAGATAAAGCCCGCCGAAGCCGCCGAGCAGCGCGCAGCCGACGCCCCAGGCCATGACCTGCGGCACGGTGCGTCCGAGCAGCACGCCCGTCGCCGCGGGGAGCACGAAGAGGGCCGTCGTGAGCAGCGCGCCGACGAGGCGCACGCAGGCGACGGCGCCCAGCGCGACGAGCACGAGCAGCACCGCGCGCATGAGGGCCGGCCGCGCGCCGAGCAGCGCCGCGTATTCCTCGTCGAACGAAGCCAGCTCGAGCTCCTTGTGGAGCGCGCGGAGCCCCGCGAGGACGACCGCGGCGGTGACGCCGATGACGACGAGGTCGTCCCTGCCGACCGAGACGACGCTGCCGAAGAGCAGGCCCGCGAAGTCGCGCCAGGAGTTCGCCTGCTGCATCAGCGCGATGCCCGCGGCGAACATCACCGAGAGCATCACGCCCACGGCGCTGTCCTCGCTGGTGCCCTTGCGCGCGGCCAGCCATGCCGCGCCCGCCGCCGTCAGCAGCGCCGCGCAGAGCGCGCCGAGGTAGGGCGAGGCGCCGAGGAGGAGCGCGCCGACGACGCCGGGCAGGATCGAGTGCGTGAGCGCGGTGCTGACGAAGGCCATGCGTCGCAGCACGACATAGGCGCCGAGGCACGCGCACGTGGCGCCGCTCAGCGCGACCGCGAGGAGGGCGCGGACGAAGAACGGTTCCGCCAAGGGCTGGACGAGCAGGTCAAGCATGGCGGTGGTCGTGGCCGGAGCAGGCGTGACGCGTGGCGACGACGCCGTCGCGCATCTCGAGGATGCGGTCGAAGCGGCCGAGGTCGGCGGGGTCGTGCGTGGCCATCACGACGGTGAAGGCGGCGCCTTCCTCGAAGAGGAAGCGGTCGATGATCTCACGGCTCGGCTGGTCGAGCGCGGCGTAAGGTTCGTCGAGCAGGAGCAGTTCCGCGCCCTGGACGACGGCGCGGGCGATGAGCGCGCGCTGCAGCTGCCCGCCGGAGAGGGAGTGGACGGGGCGTTCGGCGAGCTCGGTCAGCCCGAGCCGGGCCAGCGCGCGGTCGACGGCCTGGTCTCCGTGGCGGCATTCCTCGAACCATCCGTGATGCGCGTACGTGCCCATCTGGACAAGGCGGCGGAGCTTGATCGGGAATTGCTCGGCGAGGTGCGGGCGCTGGGCGAGGTAGGCGATCCGGCTGCGGCCGAGGCGGGGGGGCTCGCCGGCGATGAGCACCTCGCCGGCGCGCGCCGGCGTGAGCCCGGCGAGCACGCGTAGCAAGGTGGACTTGCCGGAGCCGTTGGGCCCGATGAGCGCCGTCCGGCATCCGCACGGGATCTCGAAGGTCGCGTCGTGGAAGGCGAGCGGCCCGTCGGGACGCGCGGCGGCGGCGAGGCTCTTCGCCGCGACGGCCAGGCCGGGACAGCCGTGACTTTCCTTGGCGGCATACGGGATGGCCGGGAGCAAGGCGAAGATCGCGTCGCCTAGCTGACGGGAGAGGCCTGAGAGGAAGCGGCTCATCGGGCGAGCAGGGCCGCTTGGAGGCGGCGGCCGTTGAGGCGCATCATCGAGACCCAGGTATCTCCCGGCTGGCCCGGCGGCTCGAGGTACTCGAAGGAAAGCGAGAGAGGGGGAGGGAGCCCGGCGTCTTCGGTCAGTCTCCGGGCGAAGGCTTCGTTCTGGCCGGCATCGGTTACGATCACCCGAAGGCTCTGTTGCCTGATGGTGGCGAGCAGTCCCGAGAAGTGACGGGCCGAAGGGTCGGCGGACTCGCCGGAGCCGCTCGCGATGATCGTGCCGGCGACCTTCAGGCCGAAGTGCTTGGCGAACTGATCCAGGTTGGCGTGGTGGGAGATAAAAGCCCGCTTTCCCGCCGGGATCTCCCGGTAGAGTCGGGTCAGCTCCAGATCCAAACCATCGATTTCCTTAAGATACTGTTCACAAGCGGTTTGCGTGTCTGCTTTGACCCCGTATTCCTTGAGCTTTTCGGCCAGGAGCCTGACCATCTTCCTGACCTCGGAAGGGTCGGTCCAGGGGTGGGGAATCAGGGTGCAATCATGGCCGGCGTGAATGCCGTTTTCACCATTCAGCCAAAGCACCGAGGCCGAGCGCTGATTCGCCTTCGCCCATGCCGCCAGCCAAGGCTCGAAGTCCGGGCTGACGCCCACGATCAGTGATGCGCGGCGCAGATCTTTGAGGTGGCGGGGGCTGAGTTGAAACCCATGGGCTTCGCTGCGCGGAGGGATGATGCTCAGTGATTCAACCCCCTTTCCTCCAATGGTTTGCACCCAATCTTGGATGATCGAAAAACTCGCGACCACGAACGGTTTCTCTTGGGCCAAGGCGCCCGAGCCGCCCCAGGTCAGGGTGGCCAAGAGGCAGAAGGCGGCGAAGCGGCGAAGCACGACGAACGATGCTCGCAGGCCTCGCCTCCAGATGCAAGAAGTTTGCATTTAACAATTGTTCCACGCCCGCGGTTTTTTACATTTGCCTCGGGGTAGCTCCCCCAACAGATTTTCCCTTCCCATGCCCCAAGTACGTGCTGTTTTTGCAAGCGTAATGGCTTTCTGCCTGTCCGTATCCTTTGCCTCCGCTCAGGCGACCAAGGCCGACGCGGGCGCGGGTAAGAGCCCGGTCTTCGTCCGCTCCATCCACTTCGACCCGGTGAAGATCGGCGGCCAGAAGAACGACTGGATCCGCATGCAGGTCGAACTGCAGGCCAATTTTAATCCGGAAACCAAGGTCGCCGCCGAAGACAAGGCCGGCAAGCGCCAGGCGAACAAGCAGTGGGTCGACAAGATCAAGGTGACCGTCACCCAGATCTACAAGCCGCTCGCCGCCAAGGACGCCACCGAGTTCTCCTACTACCGTTCCTCGGCCACCGTGCTGACGATGGAAATCGGCTCCCCCCGCTCCGTCTACTTCTACCTGCCGGGCGACATCGTGAAGCGCGACCGCCTCAAGATGCAGCCCGACTACTACTACGTGCAGCTCGAAGTCGCAGGCGCCGAAGTCCCGCTCTTCAGCGAGGCCGGCCGCCTCAATCCCGACATGCAGAACGCCGTCCACAAGATGTTCGTCAGCAAGAAGGACTTCGATGGCGCCCGCGACCAGGCCGACCGTGGCGTTTCCGCCAACGCCGGCATGCTGCGCCCGCAGTACAACGTGCCGTACGCGATCTTCGACGTCCTACCGCAGGGTTCGCCTTCGCCGGAGTTCATCCGCGAAGACAGCGGCTCCCGCTAACCCCACCTCTCTCCCCGTTTCCGTATGAGCCAGAAGAAGGCCACCATCGTCAATCTTGCCGCATCGAACGTCTCGGTGTCCCAGTTTTCCGTCGAATCCGGAAGCCTGGTGCTCGAGAAGTTCGTCGTCGAGGACCTCGCTCCCGGCCTGACCGGCGACGACGAGTGGTTGAACGCGGCGATCGCCGCCCTGGCCAGCCTGGTCAACGCCCATGAGATCAAGGGCCGCGTGACGGTCATCGCCCCCGCCTTCCTGCTCCTGCAGAAGCCGCTCAAGGTCCCGCAGGTCGAGCGCGCCCGTCAGGCCCAGATCGTGGCCTTCGAAGCCCAGAACGCGATTCCCTATCCGCTCAACGAAGTCATCTGGGACAGCCAGCTGATGGCTTCCGACGGCGTCGAAGCGGAAGTCCTGCTCTTCGCCCTCCGCACCGAGATCGCCACCAAGATCGCGAACCTGGTCACCTCGACCGGCCTCCGCCCGATGTCGATCCAGGCCGCTCCGCTGCTCGACAGCCAGGCCTTCCGTCTCGCCGGCGGTTCCGCCGCCGAAGAAGTCCTCATCATCAACGTCGGCGCCCGCTCCACCACGCTCAGCTTCGTCGGCCCCAGCGGCGTCAACATCCAGTCGGCCACCAACATCGGCGGCAACCTCCTCACCCAGGGCGTCTCCGACAACACCGGCCAGCCTTTCCCGGTCTCCGAAGCCATCAAGGTCGGCTACTTCTCCGGCGTCGTCCAGCTCGCCGAGTCCGACCCTCAGGTCGCGATCCTGCAGGCCAACTCCCAGACGTTCATCCGTCGTCTCGCTCAGGACATCAACCGCCGCCTCATCAATGTCCGTCGCGGCGCCAACGGACGCCAGCCGGCGCGCATCCTGGTCACCGGTCGCGGTTCCCAGGTCCCGGGCCTTTCCGAACAGCTCTGCGAGACGCTCCGCCTCCCGGTCGAGGTCTTCGATCCTTCGTCGGTCGTCACCCTCGGAGCCGAGATCAACCAGGACCAGCTCGAGCGCGCCAAGTACCAGATCACCGAAGTCATCGGCGAAGCCGCCCGTCTCACGCTCCCGCAGCCGATCGGCGTCAACCTGATCCCGCGCGACATCGCCTCCCAGCAGGCCTTCGACGCGCGCAAGCCCCGTCTCATCGCCGCCGCCCTGCTCGCCGCCGCCGCTCCGTTCTGCGTCTGGCTCGCCTTTGCTTCCGCCGAAGGCTGGAACCGCGAGCAGTCCGTCATCGTCCAGGGTCGTCAGGCCGAACTTTCCCTCCGTCGCAACACGATCGAGGAATCCCGCCGCAAGGCCGCCGAGATCTCCGCCAAGACCAAGGAACTCGAACAGGTGCTGCTCAACCGCTCGAACTGGCCCGCCTTCCTCGGCGACCTCCAGTCCCGAGTAGGCACCCTCAAGAACACCTGGATCGAAGAGATGCACGTGAAGTACGAGACCCTCCCGGCCGCCCCGGCCGTCGACGGTCAGCCTGCGCCTGCTCCGGTGGTCGTCACCAAGGTCGTCATTTCGGTCCGCTTCCTCTTCGCCGAAGTCCCCCTGGAGGAGAAGCGTTACCGCTCCCAGGCCGAGAAGGCCCACATCGGCCGCCTGCTCGAAGTCGTGCGCAAGTCTCCTTACGTCAGCTCCGTCCCGGAGAACGAGATCGTCGTCACCGACCAGACCATGAAGGCCGCGGACAACAAGACCGAGATCCGCATGACGCCCAAGGCGACCCTCACCCTCGTCATCCATAAGGACAAGGCCCTCTAAGCCATGCAGAATTTCAAGAAAAACCTCGGATTCAACCTGGCGCTCATCGCCATCGCCGTGCTCTTCGTGGCCGGTTGCGCGATGGCTTTCCTCGCCTACCAAGGCAGCGACAAGTCCGCCGTCATCCTCGAGCGCGCCCGCAAGGACCAGGCTGCGCTGCTCCGCGGCCATGAGTTCGTCCCGGGCGCCGCGCCGGTCTCGCTCAACGACAAGAACGTCGAAGCGGCCGCCGCCGACGTCAAGGAACTGGAGTCCCATCTCGCCGCCCTCCGCGCCGCCCTCGCCGGCAGCCCGGACCTCGCCATCAAGGGCAAGGCTTCCGCGAACTCCGCGGAACTGAGCGCGCTCCTCCGCGAATCCGTGGATGGCTGGCGCAAGCTGGTCACCGACAGCGGCATCAAGCTGGCGTCCACCGAGCCGACCTCCTTCGGTTTCCATCGCTACATCCACAACCAGGGCACCTCGCCCAAGCGCGACTTCCAGAAGGTCGACCAGCAGCGCCAGATCATCGACTTCATCGTCCGTCAGCTCGTCGAAGCCCGCCCGGCCGGTTCCCCGCTCCTCATCGAGTCCGTCGACCGCGAGCCGGTCGAAACCTTCGTCCTCGTCCCCGAGGGCAAGCCTGGCGCCGGCACCTACGTCCCGGACACCGACGGCTCGAAGAACGAAGTCGATGAGTTCACCCCCAATCGATCCTTCGACCGCGCGGGCCTCGTCGACGCCCTTTCCTTCCGCGTCCGCTTCGTGGGCTACACCCCGACCCTGCGCACGTTCGTGAACAAGATCCGCAACTCCGGCCGCCCGGTGGCCATCACGACGATCGACGTCGGCCAGGCTTCCAAGGACCTCGAGAAGCTCCTTTCCGTCAGCTCCGCTCCGGCGGCCGCCAACGGCACGCCCGCTCCGGCGGCCGCGCCTTCCGCGCTCGGCGGTTTCTTCGGCGCCGAAGAAGCGGCGCCTGTCGCCAACGGCGCCAAGGCCGCCGGCGCCGTCGGCGACCAGCGCGTCCTCGTCGTCCCGCGCAAGCTGTCGTCCTTCGTCGTGCAGATCGACTACCTTTCCATCCCCGAGGAGAAGCCTGCGGCCGGTACCGAAGGCGAACCCAAGAAATAAAGCATCCCGGTCATGAATTCCCGCAAGGACATCATCCTCATCGCCCTCGGCGCCCTCCTGCTCGTCGCAGGTTCCGTGGTGTATCTCACGCCCGGCCTCGTCGCTCCCATCGTGCCCGACGAAGACGGCAAGGCGGCGACCATCAGGCAGCTCAAGGACGCCGTTCCGCAGGGCGAAGCCTATCCTTCCACGCCGCGCGCTTCGCTGGACGACAACGTCAAGGATTGGGCGACCCCGGAGGAGAACGACGACAACTGGGATTACGACCTCTTCACCACCATCGACGTCGTCTGGGATCCCGCGATCAAGGAATACGTCCCGCGTAGCCGCAAGGCCGAGGAGATGCCGCCGTTCGGCATCGAGCTCGTCGCCGCCGGCCATCCGACCTATAACTTCATCCTCGTCCAGTCCACCCTGGCGCCGGGCAAGAAGGAAGAAGACCGCCTCTTCACCCTGAAGAACATCAAGACCAAGCAGTACCTCGACGACTGTAAGCTCAACAAGCCCATCGCCGACGCGCCCTACCTGACCTTGAAGTCCTTCAAGATCGTCAAGGGCAAGGACGCCGACGGCGTACCCTTCACCCGCAACCTCCTGACGGTCGATGACCGCCAGTTCGGCCAGATCGTCGAAATCGACGACGAAAAGCCCACCGAGTTCAAGGCCCGCGTCGACATCATCCTCAGCGCCCCGTCCGACCCCTCTTGGAGCCAGACACTGCACGCCGTTGGGGATAAGTTTACCCTCAACGGGGCCGATTACGTGGTCAAAGGCATTGACTTGCCTAACAAGAGCGTGAGTTTTGAGAAATCCTTCGCTCTTAACCCCAGGAAGCCGAAGAAACGCATCACCGACCTGCAGACGCTCACCGTCCCGGCGCCTCCGCCTCCTGCGCCCAAGGCCAAGCCGGCCGCCGCTCCCTCCGCCACCAAGGCACCCACCACTAAGTAACCCTTTCAACGCTCCCCCTCATGAAAAATCTCCACCGTTCGCAGCTCGCCTGGGCAGCCCTCGCCCTGGCTCTCGCCGCAGGCTCGCTTGTCGCCCAAGATGGCGACGCCGCCGCGCGTAAGCCTCAGCTTCTCGCCGAGGCCCTGAAGGCTCGCGATGAAGGCAACCTGCAGGCCGCCAAGGCCCGGTTCGAAGCCATCCTCGCGATCGACGCCAAGGATGTCGGCGCCGTCGAAGGCCTCGCTTCCGTCAACGCCGCCATCGCCGAAGCCGAAGCCGCCAAGAAGGCCGCCGATGCCGCCGCCGCTCCGAAGGGCGACGCTCCGGCCGCCGCTCCGGCCGCCTCGACCGAGGAAGCCGCCAACAACGACAAGCTCCTCGCCCAGGTCGACCAGGCCGTCCAGGAAGCCCGCAAGAAGTCCGCTTCCGGCGACCACAAGTCCGCCCTCGAGCAGCTCGATGCCGCCGGCACCGCCCTCGCCTCCGTGACCTCTCCGGCCGCCCAGGCCCGCCGCGACGCCATCGCCCTCGCCAAGCAGGACGCCGTCCTCGCCCGTGACGCCGGCGGCGCCGCCGGTGCCAAGGAAGAGTTCAACCGCCTCGTGCGCGCCAACGCCGACTCTCTCGACAAGCAGGGCGACGTCGTTTCCTCCGCCGAACGTCTGATCCGTCAGGGCACCGCCGAGTCGATCGACAAGGCCCTGTCCGACCTCGACGCCGCTGACCGCGCCCTCGGCGCCCCCAGCCTCTCCAACACCGGTCTCAAGGAGCGCATCAAGGAAGCCAAGGGTTCCGCCCTCGCCCGTCGCGCCCTGGTCGCCATCGAAGCCCGCGACATGACCAAGGCCACCGCCGTCATCGCTCAGTACGCCGAACTCAAGGGTGCCGACGACGCCAGCGTCGTCCGCCTCCAGAAGGAGTTCGCCTCCAAGCGCAACGACCCGACCTACCGCAACATCGACGAGCTCTCCCCGGGCCTCCGCGTGAAGGATGACAAGGTCAACGAGCTGCTCGTCAAGGGCCGCGCCCGCTACCTCTATGGCGACTATCAGGGCGCCCTCGACGCCTACCGCGAAGTCCTCCAGTACCAGCCGAACAATTCCGAGTCCAAGGCCTACCAGATCCGCATCCGCCAGATGCTGTCCGAGAACTCCGGCCAGTGGAACCGCGGCGTGACCAAGGGCAAGCTCCTCGAACTCCTCGACGAGACCTGGAAGCTGCCGGAAGTCTTCAACCGTGAGAACGTCAAGGTCGACAGCGCCAACGGCAACGACCCGGTGATCGAGAAGATGAAGTCCATCCAGCTCCCGGAAGGCTTCATCGTCCGCGACCAGCCGCTCGACCGCGCCCTCGTCCTCCTGCAGACCCAGGCCGCCACCTACGACAAGGACCAGAAGGGCGTGAACATCGTCCTCATCGACACCGCCAACAAGAACCCCACTGTCAGCCTCCAGCTGCGCGGCGTCTCGGTCTACCAGGCCCTCGACTACACCTGCAAGCGCGTCGGCTTCACCTTCACCGTCGGTTCCGGCGGCATCGTCGAAGTCCGTGAGGATTCCGGCGACAGCCTCCTCGAGACCGAGATCTACCCGCTCTCCACGGCCGCCGTCCTCAAGATGACCGGTCTCAGCGCCGGTGGCGCCGGTGGCGCCGCCGCGGCCGGTGGCGCGGCCAGCCCCTTCGGCGGCGCCGCCGCCGGCGGTGCCGGCGCGGGCGACGGCCAGCGTCCGGAAGAAGTCGCGATCAAGAACTTCCTCACCCGTTCGGGCGTGGCGTTCGAACTCCCGGCCACCCTCTCCTACGACGGCACCAACCTCATCGTGTACCAGAGCCGCAAGAACCTGGACCGCGTGAAGAACATCATCCGTCGCTACTCCGACATCAAGCAGGTCCACATCGAAGCCAAGTTCATGGAGGTCGAGCAGAAGATCCTGAACGAGCTCGGCGTGAACTGGACCCTCAGCCCGACCGTCGGCGGCAATGGTAACGTCAACGCCTCGACCAACCTGCGTTCGATCAACTCCGTCTTCGCGACGAACAACGCCACCGTCCGCGCCCTGAACGTGACCGGCAGCGCTCCGATCCCGCAGCCCGCCCCGAACTTCCCGGGAGGCATCAACCTCGGCAACACCAACCAGACCTACACCGGCACCGTCGGCATCATCGGTCAGGAAACCCTCGGCGTCGCCATCCGCGCGATCGAAGAGAACGCCGGCAGCGACCTGATGTCCTCCCCGAGCCTGACCGTCCTCGACGGTAAGACCGCGGTCATCAAGGTGGCCCAGCTCCTCCGCTACCCGCAGGCCTACGGCGACACCCAGTCGAACGTCGGCACCGCCGGCACCCAGGGCGGCGGCGCTTCCACCTCCGTCGCGATCACCGCCGGTACGCCCCAGGACTTCACCGTCCAGGAAGTCGGCGTGACCCTCGAAGTCACCCCGACCGTCGCCGCGGACGACTCCATCGCGCTGAACCTCAAGCCGAAGGTGACCGAGTTCGAAGGTTTCGTCGAATACGGCGGCACCTCGATCGCCATCTCCGGCACCCTGACGGTCTCCGTTCCGTCCGGCTTCTTCCAGCCGATCTTCAGCACCCGCGAAGTGACCACCGACGTCACCGTCTTCGACGGCGCCACGGTCGTCATCGGCGGCCTGACCCGCGAAGAAGTGAAGACCCTCGACGACAAGGTCCCGGTCCTCGGTTCCATCCCGCTCATCGGCGCGGCCTTCCGCTCCAGCGGCAAGACCATCCAGAAGAAGAGCCTCATGGTGTTCGTCACCGCCAACCTCGTCTCTCCGGGCGGCGCCACCCTCCGCAGCACCCATCCGGGCATGCGCGCCGGTTCGACCTTCTCGAACCCCACGCTCATCTCCCCGGGCGGCGCGGTCTACCGCGAGCCGATCGAAGTCGCCGCTCCGGTGGCTCCGACCCCGGTCGTGGCCGAGCCGGCGAAGTAAGCCTAAGCTCGCTTCCCACGGACAACGGGCCCGCCACATGGCGGGCCCGCTTTTTTCTCGATGGTCCGAGCCGGCCGAGCGACACTGCTCGCATGCGCTGGCTGCTGATCGACGGTTTCAACCTGGTCTTCCGGAGCCACTTCGCGATGGAACGGTCGAAACTCCGCCGGCCGAGCGACCAGTTCCCGACGGGCGCCTTGCATGGCTGGATGAAGTCGTTGCAGGACCTGCGCGAAGGGGAGAAGCCGGACCGCTGCGCCGTCTTCTTCGACCTCGGCGGCTCCGACCGCCACCTGGCCGTGCTGCCTGAGTACAAGGCCCAGCGCGACGACACGCCCGAGGAGATCGTACAGCAGCTCCCCGAGATCAAGCGCCTGACCGCGCTGCTCGGCTTCCAGGTCTTCGAGCGCCGCGGCGTCGAGGCCGACGACCTGATCGCCACCGCCGTGCGCATCTTGTCCGCCGCCGGCGACGAATGCGTCATCGTCAGCGCCGACAAGGATTTCGGCCAGTGCGTCGGTGGCCCGGTCATCCAGCTGGCGCCACCCCCGACGGCGAACCCGGCGATGGGCTGGCGGCGCCTCGACCCCGCCGCGGTCACCGAGAAGTTCGGCGTGCCGCCGGCGCGGATCGCCGACTACCTCGCGCTGGTGGGCGACGCCTCCGACAACATCCCCGGACTCAAGGGCGTCGGCCCGAAGACCGCCGTGAAATGGCTCACCGAGTACGGCGACCTCGAGGGCGTGCTCGGCGCGGCGGATACCTTGCAGCCGGAGCGGTTCCGCGAGCAGGTGAAGGCGGAGGCCGGGCGCATCCGCGGCAACCTGCGGCTTGTGACCTTCCGGACCGATTTCGAATTCACGCCCGGCGAGCCCGTCCGGGAGGATGTCGCCGGCGTCGAGGCCTTCCTGTCCGAGATGGAGATGCTTTCCACGCTGCGTCGCTACCAGGCGAAGCACGGTCGTGCTTCCGCCTCGCCTGAGCCCGCGCCCGCGGCCGAATCGCCTAAGCCGAAGCCCAAGGCGAAGCCGGCGGCGGACGCGCAGCAGGGCGAACTTTTCTGACGAACGAAAAAGGCCCGCCGGTGAGGGCGGGCCTTAGGTCGGAGACCAAGCGCGAGGCTTAGTTCTTCTTGTCGGCCTTCTTCTCGAGCTTCGGGGCTTCGGCGGCCGGAGCGGCGGCGGCCTGCTGCTGCTGGGCGTTGGCGAAGATGCCCTGGATCTGGTTCACTTCTTCCTGGTTGAGCAGGATGACGAACTTGGACTCGAGGACTTCGACTTCGTAATTGTGGGTGATCGAGTAACCGACGCTGTCGGCCATCTCCTTGTTGCCCTTGTTGAGGAGCTCCAGGGTCTGGTCGAGCTGAGTCTGGATGCGGGCCTTGTCTTCATCCTTCTCGGCGCGCTTCAGGATCTCGGTGAGCTGGATGACGGCGTCGCGGCGGGCCTGGAGGACCTTGGCGAACTGGTCGAACTGGACGACGAGCTCGAGGCCGCGGATCTCGGCGGTCTGGAGGAGGCGACGGTCGCCGCGGACGACGAGCTGCTCTTCCTTGAAGTTCTTGTCGGCGCGGGCCTTGGCGGCTTCTTCTTCGGAGACGACCGCGAAGAGGCGGAGGGCCGTGTTGACGAAGGTGGCCTGGCGGTTGGCGACGGCCGGGACGTTGAAGCCCCAGACCTTGGCGAAGACGGCGTCCTTCTCGTTGAAGTCCTTCACCTCGGCTTCGGCGACCTTCACGAGGGCGTCGCGCTCGACGGTGGTGAGGGCGGCCTGGATGCGCTGCTGGAGCTGCTGGATGCGGCCGAAGTGCTGGCCGAGGGTCTGCAGTTCCTGCTGGAAGCGGGCGAGGGAGCCCTGGTTGGAGATCGTCAGGACGACGCGGCCGAGGTTCTGGCCGAGCGGGATGAGCTCGATGACCGGGCCCTTCGGGGCTTCGGCGGGAGCGGCGGGGGTTTCGGTGGCGGACATGTTAGGGGTGGGTTGGGGTTGGGGGTAGAGGCTTACTTCTTATCGGCGGCCGGAGCGGACTTGGCTTCGATGGCCTTCTTCTCGTCCTCGGTGATCTGGACGGAGAGCTTGGCTTCGGAGGGAAGGGTGATGGCTTCGGCGTTGAAGTCGAAACCGCGGGCCTTCTTGAACTCGTCGAGGTTATGGGTGAGGTCGTCCTGGATCTCCTTGATGGCCTTCTCGACCTTCTTCTTGTCGTCGTCCTTGGTCAGCTTGGGCTGGAGGTCGATGAGCTGCTGGAGCTGGGCCTTGGCGTCGGTGATGCGCTTGATGGAGAGGCCGAAGGTCTCGACTTCGACCTGACCGGAGACGGTGTCGCGGATCTGGTACTTCTTTTCGCCGATGACGATGACGCTGTCGGCCTTGAAGTCCTTGGCGGCGGAGATCTTGGTGAACTCTTCGTTGGAGATCGGGGTGGCGATCACGGCCTTGGTGGCGACGAACTGGTAGGGGCGCTCGATGCTGAAGCCGTTGTAGAGCTTGGTCATCGAATCGTTGTCGCCCTTGAGCTTCGCCTGCTTGGCGGCGATCTCGTGGCCACGGGCTTCCTTTTCAGGGGTGGTCAGGGCGTTATCGAGGAAGATCTGCAGGCGCTTGAGCTCTTCGACCTGCTGGCCGAGGACCTGGATGTTCTTCTGGAAGTTGAGGCATTCGCCGATGCTGCGACCGACCCAGATGTCGGCGAAGTAGGTCTTCTGCTCGGCCTTGGCGCCGCCGGTGAGCTTGACCTCCGGAGCCGGAGCGGCGGCCTTGGTGTCGGCTGGCTTCGCTTCCTGAGCATTCAGGGAGACGCAAAGAGCAGCCAGAAGGAACGAGAACTTGTTCATGGGATGGGGAGGGAGGATTGAACATAGGCAATACCGCCCCATGGACTACCAAAAAATGGCCAACCCCTCACTTTTTCGGCTTCTGAAGGGACTGTTCGATGATCCTGGTCAAATCGACCTTTTCGGCCTCTTTCTGGAGCTGCTCGTCGGCCAGGACCGCCCGTACTTTCGGGTGGTCGATAAATCCTGTTAAGTCATTATTATTCAACAACTCACGAACCTTTTTATCTTCCCAGGCTTGGTAAAGGGTGGGGTGGGCGGCCAGGGCCCGGATTTCCGGCTGGGCCATCAGGCGGCGGCGGGCTTCCGGGTCAGCCATGAGGCGGCGGGTCTGGCGGATGAGCGTCCGCTGTTTGTCGGGAATCGGCGACCAGTCCTTCAGGTCGGCGGTGAAGGGGGTGCCCGCCAGTTCATTCCGGATCTCGACGGTCCAATGGTGTCGCCCGGCCCCAGGTTTCTCGAACAGGTCGTAGACCGAAGCGACGGTCGCGAGGACGGCCACCATGATCAGGAAATATAAGAGACCGGTCCAACATCCCACCAAGGAGCCCAGCACCGGGCTCTCGGCTTCCGTCTGACCCTCGGGCTGCCGGCCGAGGCGCCACAAGAGGGCGTAGCAAGCCAGGCCGGTCAGGCAGGTGAGCACGACGACTCCGGTGAAGCCGCGGAGCATCCACGGGTAGGCGGTTCCTTGCAGGCAGGCGTGGCCGAGGTCGGACCCGAAGAGCCAGCCGACCAGCTGGCCGGTCGCCAGCGCCACGGGCCCCGCGAGCTGGCGCATCGGGCCGCGTCGGTAGCCGCGCCAGGCTCCGCGGATCATCAGCAACGCGAGGAGCAGCAGCGCGACCCACAGGGTCACGGAGAGGGCGGCGACGTCGGCGGGCATCAGGATTCTCCGAGGACCTTGCGGATCGACGGTTCGCGCGCCTCGATGCTCTCCGCGAGCTTGAACTGCACCAGCGCGCGGCGGAGGTTGTGGCCGGGGTAGCGGACCTTGAAGTAGACGTCGCCGGCGAGGTGGTCGGCGAGGAAGCGGATGCCCAGCTCGAGCGGGATCAGGTGCAGGCAGTCGAAGAGATGCCGATGGTCGGCCTGGCTGAGGAAGTCCTTCGCATGGGCCTGATAACCCCTGTAAATCATGCTGAAAAGCTCGAGGTCGAAGATCACGGAGCCGAGTTCGGCCGCGTCTTCGCCGGCCGGATTGCACACCGAGCGCATCGCGTCGCCGATGTCGTAATGGACCAGGCCGGGCTGCACCGTGTCGAGGTCGACGATGCAGGTGCCGCGGCCGGTGGCCTCGTCGATCATGATGTTGCCCACCTTCGGGTCGCCGTGCGTGGTGCGGAGGGAGAGGTCGCCCCGGGCGCGGGCGTCTTCGAGCACGGAACAGCGCGCGCGCCGCGACTCGACGAAGCGGACCGCCCGCTTGGCTTCGAGCGAGGCGTTGAGTCGTTCCTGGCCCGCGGGCGTCGCGAGCGCGGCGTCCATCTTGGCGAGATAGCCCGGCGTGACGTGGAAGCCGGGCAGGGCGTAGCCGAGGCGTTCGGCCGGCAGGTCGCTGACCATGCGGTGGAAGTGGCCGAGCACGATGCCCGCCTCGTGGGCGTGCTCCGGATTGCGCACCTTCTCGAAGGCGTGCGCGCTGGCGATCTGCGAGATCGCGCGCCAGAGGTCGCCGTCCGCGTCGGTCACCCAGTCTTCGCCGGATTTCGTCTGGATGATCTTCGGGAGCTGCCAGATGCGGTCCGCGCCCTCGGCCTCGGCCTCGAGCTTGGCGTGGCAGTGGTCCGTGAGCACGCGCATGTTCTGCATGATCACCTCGGGGTTCGGGAAGACCGACTTCCGGATGCGCTGCACGATGAAGCGCTGCTCCGAGAACGTCGTCCGGAAGATCGCCAGGTAGGTGTCGTTGACGTTGCCCGAGCCGTAGGGTTCGACGGTCACGAGGCGTCCCTGGACGTCGAACTGGCGGGCGATTATGGCGGCTCGCATGGGGCTTCGGGGCTAATTTGCGGTAAGTTTCGAGGCTGGCGAGGGCATTCCCGCTTCGCCAAGGCTTGATTTCCGCCCCGGCCTCCTCATGTTCGTCCTTCCTCTGCGACGCCACCTTAGCTCAGCTGGTAGAGCATCTCATTCGTAATGAGAATGTCGCCGGTTCAAATCCGGCAGGTGGCTCCAGCGCAGGGGACAATTTCTGAGCCGTCCGTTTGCCCGCCCGGCCTTTTCTTCCAACCTTTCCGCCATGAGCCGCGCCGAACATCCGCCCCGCAGCCGGGATCTTTCCCGCCGCTACGACCGGAATTTCCGTGCCGACGACGCTTATCGCGCGACGTTGCCGGACATGCAGAACAAGGACGCCTCCCTGATCCAAGGCGCCAACGTCCCGATCCAGCACGTCGGTATCTCCGGCTTCCGCCTCCCGATGCTCGTCGCCTCCCGCGACGGCAAGCCGCTCCCCCTCGAGTGCACGATCACGGGCTCGGTGTCCCTTGCGGCCGACCGCAAGGGCATCAACATGTCGCGCATCATGCGGACCTTCTACGAGTTCAAGGACCGCGTGGTCTCCCATGAGCTCCTCGAGGAGATCCTGATCCGCTACAAGAAGGACCTCGATTGCAGCCGCGCCCGCATCCTCGTCGAGTTCCGCTACCCGATCCTGCAGAAGTCCCTGCGTTCGGGCCTCGAAGGCTGGCAGTACTACCGCGCGGTGCTCGAAGGCACGATCGACGACCTCGACCGTCTCCGCCGTTACGTCCATTTCGACTTCGTCTACTCGTCCGCCTGCCCTTGCTCCGCGGAGCTCACCGAGCACGCCCGCGAGGAGCGTTCCGCCTACGGCATCCCGCATTCCCAGCGCTCCAAGGCCCGCGTGGTCGCCGAGGTGGCCCCCGGCCGCGCCCTCTTCGTCGAGGACATGAAGGACCTCTGCCTCAAGGGCCTCCAGACGGAGACCCAGGTGATGGTGAAGCGCGAGGATGAGCAGGCTTTCGCCGAGCTCAACGGAGCCTATTCCAAGTTCGTCGAGGATGCCGCCCGCGTCGTCTACGAGCAGTTCGACGCCGACGCCCGCGTGCGCGACTTCGTCATCGCCTGCTCGCACCTCGAGTCCCTGCATTCCCATGATGCCGTGTCGGTCATCAACAAGGGCATGCCGAGCGGTCTTTCGGCCGATTTCAGCAATTTCAGAGACCTGATCTGCTAGTCGGCTGACGGCTTGCCCATCCGTGGTGGCCGTCATACGGTCACTTTCATGAGGGGGTAGCTCAGCTGGATCCAGAGCAGCAGCCTTCTAAGCCGCCGGTCGCGGGTTCGAGTCCCGCCCTCCTCACCACTTTCCGGCCCGCCGCCCTTTCCCGGGGAGGCGGGCCGGCCGCCTGAGGGTGTCCTTGGCTTGCGAGCCGCCGCGCCTCCCGCTACCAATCCTCATGCAGATCCACGTCGCCCGGAACAACGCCCAGCTCGGCGTCTTCGCTCCCGAAGAAATCATCGCCGGCCTGACCTCGGGCCGCTTCCACGCGACCGACCTCGGTTGGAGCGAAGGGATGTCCGCATGGTTGCCGCTGGGCGATTGGGCCGAGTTCCGCGGCGCCGGCGTGCCGCCTTCGCCGACCTCCGGCGGGCCCCGCGTCGAAGACTCGCTCCCGATGCCTTCCTGGGAGCGCGGCGCCTCGTTGGCGAACTTCGTCGCGACGATCAAGGAGGTCGCGCTCGATCCCGTCCGCACGTTCGCCAACCTTCGCGACGGCGGTTACTCCCGACCAATCTCCTTCACCTATTGGTCGCTGCTGCCGGCCTGGCTCTGCGCCAGCCTCCTCTACGGCGCGCTCTTCGGCTTCATGGCCACGATGGGCGCCGCCACCTTCCCGGGCGGCAACAAGGATCCGTTCATGGCTTGGATCGTCGGTGTCGGGCCCCTGGTGGCGGCGTTGGCGATCTCCGCCGGCCTCGCCGTCCTCTTCCTCTTCGTGCCCCTCTTCAAGTTCGTGGGGGCCGCCTTCACCCACGTGCTCCTGCTGCCCTGGGGTCCTTCCGGAGGTTACGCGCAGACCTACCGCGCCAACGCCTACGCCTACGGCGCGTTCATGCCGTTCCTGTTCATCCCTTGCCTGAACTACGTCGCGATGCCCTGGCAGCTCGTCGCCGCGGTCATCGCCCACTCGCAGGTCCACCGGATCGCCTGGTGGAAGGTCGTGATCTCGCTCGTCGTGATCCCGTGCCTGTGCGCCTGCGGCCTCTATGCGTTGATGTTCGCGGCGATCTTCGGCAAGTTCGCCCGCTGACCCTCTTATGCAGATCCACGTCGCCCGTAATTCCGTCCAGCTCGGCGTCTTCGCTCCCGAAGACATCGTCGCCGGACTCTCCTCCGGTCGCTTCCATGCCTCCGACCTCGCCTGGCGCGACGGCATGCCGACCTGGACGCCGCTGGGCGACTGGGCCGAATTCCGCGGCGCCGGCGTGCCGCCTTCGCCGGGCGCGCCCGCCGCGGACGCCCCGCAGTCGTCGGTCATCCCGTGGGAGCGGGGCAAGACGGTCGGCGCCTTCTTCGCGACGATCAAGCAGGCGACGACCAGCCCTTCGTCCTTGGCTTCCGGACGGTTCGCTTTCGGCGATTGGCTGACCTTCTGCTATCTCGCCATCCTCATCTCCCTGCCGTTCCAGCTCTTCAACGTCCTCGTCTTCGGAGACAAGAACGCGGAGGTAGCCGAGCTGATCGGCAACCTGAAGGTCCCGGAAATGGCCAAGCTGACCGAGCAGATGGCGCATACCCCGCCGGCCCCCTTCTGGGTCACGGCCTTCGGCGCGCTCGTGGGCCTCGCCATCGCGCCGCTCCTGTATGCTTTCTTCGGTATCTTGCACTGGCTGGGCCAGCGTCTCTTCGGCTTCCGGGTCACCCTTGAGCGCACCGTCGCCGCCTCCTTGCTGGTCACCGCGCTCCTCGCGGTCCTCATGGCTCCGCTCCAATTGCTCGGCTTCAGCTTCGCCGCCCAGATGCTCGTCAGCGCCGTGGTCTTCATCCCCGCCTGCGTGGTCTACTATCGCGCCTTCGGCGCCGCCACCGGCGTGCATCCTTGGGTCCAGTTCGGCATCTCCTGTTTCGTCTGGTTCGTGCTCTGCTGTTGCTGTTTCGCCTCCATGTTCATCGTCTACATGCTGCTGGGCGGATTCGGTCCCGGCGGCGTCTGAGCCTCCGATCCGTGCTCCGGGTGATCCGCCGACCTGCCTATCCGGGCGAGCTCAACCACGAGCTCGTCTGGCCGGCGGCGTTCCTCTCCGGCGCGGTCTTCGCCTGGGGCTGGTTCCTTTCCGGGCTGCAGCTCCCGCAGTGCGTCTTCATCCGGCTGACGGGGCTGCCCTGCCTGGGCTGCGGCGGCACGCGCTGCGCCCGTAATCTTGTCCACCTGGATTTCGGCCAGGCGTTCCTCTATCACCCCGGATTTTTCCTCGTGGTGATGCTCGGCGTCGCCTGGACGCTTTATTCAGCGATCTTCTGGCTGCGTCGCGACACCCTCCGCCTGCGCTTCTTCGTCGAGCCGGCCGCCACGCGTCGGGTCCGCTTCGCCTTCCTCGGCCTGCTGGGCGTCCATTGGGCCTGGCAGTGCTATTACCTGACGCGCTGACATGATCCGCAATCTCCTGCGCTTCGTCGGCTGGGTCTGCCTGCTCGTCCTGCTCGCCGCCGGCGTGCTCGGACTTGTCTACGTCCTGTCCGAGCGCCCGCAGAGGGTCGCCATCGAGCAGCGCGTCCTCGACGCCGTCGATACGGTGCGCGAGGACGGCACGACCCCGCGCAAGGTGGTCGACGCGCTCGACCGTCTCGCCGACGGTACCGAGGCGGTGAAAGGCGACGTCGTCCCGGCGCCGGCGCCGGACGCCGAGGCCGCCGCACCCTACGGCGAGCCGGCGGATCGCGTCGGCCTGAAGCGCTTGCGTAACCGCGGCTACTCGGTCGGCTTCGACGAGGCCCTGCCTTCGCCCCGCTGGTCTTCCTACCGCGTCTTTCCTTACAAGGACGTGCACCTCGAGCGGCCTTCCACGTTCCGGTCCGATGCGCGCACCGCGGCGCGCGTGACGACGTCGGAATACGTCCGCTCGGGGTACGACCGTGGCCACCTCGCGCCGAACTACGCGATCTCGGTCTGCTACGGCGAAGAGGCCCAGAAGGAGACCTTCCTGCTCAGCAACATCGTCCCGCAGCTGCATGCGCTCAACGCCGGCCTCTGGAAGGACATGGAGCAGCGCATCATGAAACGCTACGTCGCCCGCTACGGCACCGTGTGGGTGCAGGTCGGACCGGTGTTCGCGAAGCCGCCGTTGAAACAGGTCGGCCGCATCCCCGTCCCGTCGTCCTTCTGGATGGTCATCTCGGAGTACGACGAAGCGCGGCATGGCATCCGCGCGATCGCCTACCTCGTCCCGCACGAGGAGAAGTGGCGCGACGCCGAGCTGACCCGTTACGTCGTGAGCATCCGTCGCGTCGAGGAACTGACCGGGTTGGATTTCTTCCCGAAGCTGCCCAGGCCGACGCAGGACCGCCTCGAATCAGCGCCGGCGCCGCGCGCCTGGTGACGGCAGTTCGCGACGAAGGTCCGCGGCGTGGATCAGGCAGACGCAGTCCGAGCCGTCGGCCGTGGGCAGCCATAGGATCGGAAGCTTCGGCCAGGCCTGGTGCATCGCCTGCTGCAGGCCGCCGACCTCGATGACGAGGACGCCGTGCGGCTTGAGGGCTTCGCGCGCCTGCGCGAGCAGCTTGCGGATGACGTCGAGTCCGTCCTTGCCGGAGACCAGCGAGCCCTTCGGCTCCTTCTTGAACTCGGCCGGCAGGCGACGGTAGATGCCTTCGGGTTCGTACGGCGGGTTGCTCAGGATCAGGTCGAACTTCGGGCCCTTGGCCAGCGCCGTCATGGTGTCCGTCTCGTGCAGCGTGACGCGCTTCGCGAGCTTGTGGTCGGCGACGTTCAGCGCGGCGACTTCGAGCGCCTGCGGCGAGAGGTCCGTGGCGTGGACGTGCGCCTTCGGGAAGCGCTTCGCGAGCAGGATGGCGAGGCAGCCGGAGCCGGTGCAGATGTCGGCGACGTCGGTCACCTGCGCGACCGGCGGCAGCCACTGCGGGATCGCCTCAGGGATGAGCTCGACGAAATAGGAGCGGGGGATGATCACGCGCTCGTCGACGCGGAACCGGAGGCCGCCAAGCCAGGCTTCGCCGACGAGGTAGCCGGTCGGCACGCGGTCGAAGACGCGGCGCTCGACCAGCGCGAGGAACGCGGCCTTCTCCTTGGCCGTGAGGGCGCGTTCGAAGCAGGACGGAAGCTTCTCCCAGGCCAGGCCGGTCGCGTGGCCCATGAGCGTCAGGGACTCCTCCTCGGCGTCGACGAAGCCCTGGCCGTGGGCGATGCCGGCCGACTTGAAGAGCCGGTTGGCATGGCGTAAACAATCACCGCCCGTTCTGAGGCGGGCGGTGGCGGCGGGGGTGGGGCGCTGCGGGGCGCTCATCGTCGGCGGCGGGGCCGCTTAGGTGAGCGGCGCGGCGGACCAGAGTTCCTTCGGGGTGCGCTCGAAGAAGTCCTCGAGGTACTTCGTCGTCGCGCCGCCCTGGCGGAAGGCCGGATCCTTCATGATCGCGCGGCAGACCGGGATCGTGGTGTGGATGCCGCGGATGATGTACTCGCCGAGGGCGCGGTGCATGCGGTCCAGGGCCTTCTGGCGGGTCGCGCCGACCGAGATCAGCTTGGCCACCATGGAGTCGTA
>JACCDP010792763.1_pt1 | contig 20846 bp, 14 predicted proteins | sample 7445841 | NCBI WGS metagenome assembly JACCDP01 (sample SAMN15323441, study PRJNA562643) | freshwater metagenome | isolation source: river surface water | place: USA:Blue River Watershed | collected 2017-08-17
CACATAAGCTAATTGCTTATTGTCTGTCTTTCCTTTATAAGTCAGAAAGGCCAGCACCAGGGCAATGATTGAACAAGCAAGACTCAGGTAGGTGATTGATCTGCTTCCCTTCATGTCGTTAATTTTCATTTTCAGTTGGCAATATTAGATGAATTTTTAATTTCAGCCAAATATTTTTCATGTATTTTTTGTTATGTTTTTGTTTACTCTTTTTATTATTAATGCGGTAAGACAAAAAAAGTTACAGGCCGGTTAAAAATAAATCGGCATGAGCTTTATGCTTAACCGTATTGGAGGCACTGGTGGCCTGACGTACTGAAAAACAAATGCTCATGCCTTGCACGAGCGTTCTGCCTTCTTTGTACGTCATGAAAATTACCAGTTTTCCAATACAAGACTTAGCTTAACGCAAAATCATAATATGTTTAACAATGCTATTCTTTCTTCAAATTTTAATCATTTTAGTTGCCGCAAATGTATATCAAAATTTTTATTTCGCAAACTCAATGATTCCCGCTCATTAACCCCTTGTTAAGCCTATTTAGGGCTTGCTTATAAACTCAAGCTAAAACAAAAGAGGTGTTTAACTCGAAGAATTTTAAAAAATGGCCTTATTTAGCAGAAATATTTCTATAATACTTACAAAAAAACAAATATTTCAAACTTTGGCTCTAAGGCTTTTTAAATTAAATGCAAAGTAAACTAATGAAATTACTAATGATGAGCCTTTTTATGTTTGCAGCAAAAAATGTTTTTTTCCCTGTAAGGGTTGGTATTACTATGACTTTTAGTTTTTGAGCAAGCCCTATTTATCTGTACTGTTTCTTCCTTATCTCCCCTGCACTTTAAAGAACTATTTTAACCGGTAGCAAACATAATTCAAATTCCAACTAAATAAAAACGGATTTACACGGTGTGTTCTGAATTTGTTGCAATTATCACAACAGTTTATACTATATTCATACACTTGTCATTTTCGTTGCGGAATATGCGGAGGTTTTGCAAAATTCGGCGGTGGATAAGAAAAATAGTTCTGAATTTAGTAAAAAACGAGAAAAATAATTTCTTGGTACTGCCAATATACGTTCATTTACAATGCGTTTAGTGCCTTATAAATTTTAACTCCTGATAGCTATCGGGATTCTCTTTACTCTTTACCTTTCATTTTCAAATTAACACATTGTCAAATCTTCAAATTAACCTGTGGCTTCGAGGGCCTGAATCAATTAGCCAATTGGCTAATTAGCTACCCCGATACCTATCGGGGAGCTAATAGCTGATTATGTTTGACACTCGAAGTAATGATGTAATTATTCGCTTAAATCAAAGCTTTCTAAAAACTTGGTGGTATAGTTTCCTTTTTTAAATTCTTCGTTTTGCATTAAGCGCAGGTGAAAAGGTATGGTTGTTTTAACTCCTTCTATTACATACTCGCTTAATGCCCTTTGCATTTTGGCCAGCGCTTCTTCACGGGTTTGTGCAACGGTAATGAGCTTACCAATCATACTATCGTAATTCGGCGGAATGGTATAACCACTGTACACATGGCTGTCTACCCTTACTCCATGCCCTCCGGGTGTATGCAGGGTAGTTATTTTACCGGGTGCAGGCCTGAAATTATTAAAGGGGTCTTCGGCATTGATACGGCATTCTATCGCATGCAATTGCGGATAATAATTTTTTCCTGATATAGGTACTCCTGCTGCAACTAATATTTGCTCGCGTATTAAATCATAGTCTATTACTTCTTCCGTTATCGGGTGTTCCACCTGTATACGGGTGTTCATTTCCATAAAATAGAAATTCCGGTGTTTGTCTACCAGAAACTCTACTGTTCCAACACCTTCATAACTAACAGCCAGTGCTGCTTTAATTGCTGCTTCTCCCATAGCGTCGCGCAATTCGGGAGTCATAAAGGGCGATGGTGTTTCCTCTACTAATTTTTGGTGCCGGCGTTGAATGGAACAATCGCGCTCACTGAGGTGACAGGCCTTTCCGTATTGGTCGCCCACAATTTGTATTTCTATATGGCGGGGTTCTTCAATATATTTTTCCATATACATGGCGCCGTTTCCAAAGGCTGCTTCGGCTTCTTTACTGGCCGATTCAAAGTGCTGTTCCAGTTCCTCTTCTTTCCAGATGATACGCATGCCGCGGCCTCCACCCCCTGCTGTAGCTTTTATAATAACGGGGTAGCCTATTTCTCCTGCTTCTTTTTTTGCCTGCTCTATACTCTCGAGTAAACCATCTGAGCCTGGTACGCAAGGCACACCGGCTTTTTTCATGGTGTCTTTGGCTGAAGATTTATCGCCCATAGCATTGATCATGTCGGGAGAAGCTCCAATAAACTTTATTCCATGATCTTTACAGATCTGTGAAAATTTGGCATTCTCAGATAAAAATCCGTATCCCGGGTGTATGGCATCTGCATTGGTGATTTCGGCTGCTGCAATAATGTTAGCCATATTCAGGTAAGAGAGTTTACTTACCGGCGGACCAATACATACTGCTTCATCGGCAAATTTAACGTGTAAAGATTCTTTGTCGGCAGTAGAATATACTGCAACGGTTTTTATTCCCATTTCCTTGCAGGTACGAAGTACGCGTAATGCAATTTCGCCCCGGTTGGCAATTAATACTTTTTTAAACATTGTTCCCTTGATTTAGTGTTCATGAATCACAGGTATGAACTCCAGGGCAAGCCCTGTACCTGAATTCCGCCTCAGAGGGCGGGGTATTAAACCTTCCGGCGCACCTTCGGTGGCCGGGATTGTTGTACTAATTCCGCTAAAGCGGAAAGTCTCACGAATAAAACGCTTCTTCCATAAGAGCTGTTCATTACCTCTATTAGCCATATTGATTCCTCTCCTTATTGTTTATTTTTAGGAGGGATCAACAAGAAATAAAGGCTGATCATACTCTACCGGACTGGCATCGTTTACCAACACCTTCACAATTTTGCCTTTTACATCACTCTCGATCTCGTTAAACAATTTCATGGCTTCGATGATGCATACTGTTTTACCGGGGTTAACCTCATCACCTACATTTACAAATAAAGGTTTATCAGGTCCTGATGCGCGGTAAAATGTACCAATCATGGGAGATTTGATGGTAATATACCTGCTTTCATCAGCAGCCGGAGGAGTTGTGATACCTGCTTTGTTTTCTGCCACTGCCGGAGATGCCAGCACTGGTGCTACCGGAGCAGCCTGAACAGGAGCAGTTGTAAGCTGAGGAACCGCCTGCTGATAAACTACAGGGGCATCAGTTCTTTTACCATTGTTTGTTTTTATAACAATCTTAATTTCTTTGGTTTCCAACTCTACTTCACTCACTCCTGACTTGGAAACAAATTTAATCAGATCCTGGATTTCGCTCAGTTTCATTTTTTTTCGATTTTGTTTGTAATTGTTAGTTATAGTTCCATGAACACCCTTGCGGATAACTGATTAACGCAAAACAGGCGCCCAGATTATTGTTTGTTTGTTTGTTTTCTTTTTATTTAGTTAATAAGCCCATTTCACCCACACCGAACCCCAGGTAAATCCACCACCAAAGGCTGAAAGTATGAGGTTGTCTCCTTTTTTAAGCCTTTTTTCATAGTCCCACAATAACAGGGGAATAGTGCCTGCAGTAGTGTTTCCATACCGCTCAATATTCATCATTACTTTATCATCCCCAATACCCATTCTGCTGGCCGTGGCATCTACAATTCTCTTGTTGGCCTGATGAGGAACTAACCAGGCAACGTCTTCTGATTTTAGTCCGTTTTTTTCCATCACCGCAACTGTTACTTCGGCCATAGCATAAACAGCGTGTTTAAACACCGGTTGTCCGTCCTGAAAAACATAATGCATTTTCTTATCCACGGTTTCCAGCGATGCCGGTTTCAGGGAACCTCCGGCTTTCATGTGCAGGTACACGGCTCCGTTACCATCCGATTTCAATACAAAATCCATTATTCCTACTTCTTCCGTTGTAGGTTCCAATAACACCGCTCCGCAGCCGTCTCCAAAAATAACACAGGTGGTGCGGTCTGTATAATCGATTATTCTCGACATCATATCTGCACCCACAACAACTACCTTTTTATATTTTCCGGTAGCAATAAACTGCGAACCCGTGCTTAGTGCATAAATAAAGCCCGAACAAGCGGCCGATAAATCGAAACTCCAGGCATTTTTGGCTCCTACTTTTGCACAGATTAAATTGGCGGTGGATGGGAAAAGCATATCCGGGGTTACGGTTCCACAAATCAGCAAATCAATTTCTTCGGGGGATATTCCTTTTTTGGCGCATAAATCTTTTACTGCTTCAACCGCCATATCAGAAGTAGCTTTTTCAGGATTCTTCATGATGCGTCTTTCACGCACACCGGTACGGGTAATAATCCACTCATCGGTGGTATCTACCATTTTTTCCAGCTCGGCATTGTTTAATATATATTCCGGTACATAACCGGCTACACCTGTAATGGCTGCTCTTATCATATTAGTTAAATACTTCTTTTATTTTTTGAGGTACTCCGGCTTCAACAATTTCCCGGGTATGCAACAACATATTTTTAAATGCAATCGGACTGGATATACCATGAGCAATCATCACATTGGAGTTAATTCCCAGAATAGGTGTTCCGCCATAGTTTTCATAATTAAAGCGGTCAAAGTATTCATCAGATCTGTTGCGCTTTTTAATGAGTCTGTAAAATGCTTCTGCTGTTTTCAGCACCACATTTCCTACAAAGCCTTCGCATACAATAACATCTACTTTATCACCAAATAAATCCCTGCCTTCCACATTTCCAATAAAATGAAAGTCTTTGCTGTCTTTCATGAGTCCGTATGCCGCCTGAGCCACTAGGTTTCCTTTTTCGGGCTCTTCACCAATATTGAGTAAACCAACTCTGGGTTTATCTATTTTATATACATACTTGGCATAAATAGAACCCAGGATTCCGTATTGATAGAGTACATCGGGCTTACAATCTGCATTGGTTCCAACATCCAATATTAATCCAAAACCACCGCTGGTCTTAGGTAATACGGAGGTGATGCAAGGACGTATAACACCGGGTACTGATTTTACCGAAAACATAGAGCCTACGAGCATGGCACCGGTGTTTCCGGCACTGGCAAAAGCCTGAATGTTATTTTCCTTAAGGTTTTTAAATCCTACAGCTATGCTCGAGTCGGGTTTTTGAGCAAATGCCTTAGTGGGATGTTCTCCCATTTCTATTATTTCTGTAGTATGTATATACTCAAAAACAGAAGGGTCTATATTGTTTTCTTTAAAGTGCTTTTTGGCGGCTTCGCTGTCGCCAATCAGTACCAGTTTTACATGGGGAGGCAATTCCTTAACTGTTAGTATTGCACCATTTAGTTCATTTAGCGGGGCATGATCCCCACCCATAATGTCAAATCCTATTTTCATATATAGTTAGAGTCAGAATAAAATAAGTAAGTAAAACCGAAACCGGTATTTACCCTCTTCACCAGGCACCAGATTTATTTTCTGGCCGAAGCCTGTACTGCTTCTTTCTAATCTTTAGAATAACTATACTTTAGGTTTTAGTTGAGTATAGTATTCGGGCTTCACAAAAACTGTTTACGCTATTTCATCTTAATTCTACTCAAAAGTACATCTTGTGTATAACATGCCATTTCTTTTGAGTGGGCTAAGAAACCAAAAAATTAGGAAAGATCCTATCAAAAAAAATTTCTTTTTTGGATGTTTTTTTTCTAAAAAAGCGAAAAAATGTACAGTTTTTAAATGAAAAAACAGGTTTTTCACCTGTTTTTCTACTTTTTTGTCTGTATTATTTTTGAGCCTTTTCCATTACTACTTTACCTTTATAGTAAAGTTTGCCTTCATGCCAGTGGGCACGGTGCATCAAATGGTTTTCTCCGGTTGTTGCATCAACAGAAATTGTTGAGGGAGTAGCCTTATAATGGGTTCTTCTTTTGTCTCTGCGGCTCTTCGAGTGACGTCGTTTTGGATGTGGCATGACTCTTTATTTTTAATTGTTATTAAAGTTTACATTTTTTAATTTATCCCAAATGGGATTTACAGGCTCCTCAGGATCTTGCTCTACCGCTATATTATTTAAGCGGTTTAGCGTTTCAACATCACAAACATACTTTTTACTATCCAACTCACAAGGTACTTTACGCGGCGGAATAGCTAATGAAATAAATTCATACAGCGGCTGCGCAAGGTTTACTTCGGCTGCCCCGTGAGGTAAAACCAAAATTTCATCGTTGCTTTCTTCCACATTTCCATTCTTAACTACCAGCGCTTGCCGGGTTTCGAAAGGAATGTCAAAATTTGCCAGACACCTGTCGCAGGCAACACCAAAAGTACCCTTAATGTTAAAATTGAGGGTTAAAAGGCTGTTTTGCTTTACAAGACTAAGATTTACCTTAGCTTTGACATGCTCAACCTCTGTAGATTCGAAATCCTCAAAGAACTGATCATTGATTTCGAATTCATACTCATGAGTACCTACACTCAAGCCTCCAAATTGTATTACAAATTGCCTGCTTGCCATTTTACCTTCAAAAAGGGAGGCAAAGATAACAAAAAATATATTTAGTGCAATTATTTATCTCTTTTTCCCTTAATCATTTGCCCGTAGTCGGGTTCCTGAAATAATTTTGTAAGGCTATCCATCTCCTGCCGGTTAAAGCTTTCTTTCCCAAAAGTATCACAAATAGGGCGCTTTTGTTATCCAACACTAATTTATATTATATTTTATTTTTAAGGCTCCCTTTTTTCCAGTATCCTTTAACTTTTAACAATTTATGTTTTTCGAGTAGTGGCCTATTTCTTTTCTTGATTTTCAGCACAAATCACTGTAAATATTTACTCGTTTCAAAAAATTACATCATCTATTTGGGGTTAACTAAAATTTACCAGATCTCGGAATGATTGTTTAAATACCTTTGCTTAATTGAAAAACGAAATCAATCATATTGAAGCCATCATCCGGTCCTTACCCGAAACACCGGGCGTTTATCAATACTTTGATGCCGATGGAAAAATATTATATGTGGGTAAAGCTAAAAACCTGAAAAAAAGGGTGTATTCCTATTTTGGGAAAGAACATGAAAGCGGTAAAACGAGGGTACTGGTAAAAAAAATTGCAGATATAAAAACCATTTTGGTAGACACCGAGCTGGATGCCCTGCTCTTAGAGAATAACCTGATTAAAAAATACCAGCCCCGTTACAATGTTCTGCTAAAAGATGACAAAACTTATCCCTGGATTTGTATAAAAAAAGAACGTTTTCCACGCGTGTTCGCAACCCGGCAAATGATTAAAGATGGTTCGGAATATTTTGGTCCTTATGCCTCCGTTAAATTAATGCATACCTTACTGGACCTGGTGCGTAAGCTATATCCTTTGCGTACATGCAGTTTTGATTTAAGCGAAAACCATATCCTGAAAGAAAAATACCGCCCCTGTCTGGATTTTCACATTGGTAAATGTAAAGCGCCCTGTGCCGCTAAACAAAGTAATGAAGATTACGATGAAAACATACGGCAAATTAAAAACCTGCTCAAAGGTAATTTTCATGCTACACTCCGTGAAATGAAAGAACAGATGCAACACTTTGCTGAAAACTTAGCTTTTGAAAAAGCTCAGCTGTTGAAAGATAAAATGGAGGTGCTCGAAAAGTTTCAGAGTAAAAGCACCATCGTTAATTCTTCTGTTAGTAATGTTGATGTGTTTACCATTGTTTCGGATGAGAACTTAGCTTATGTGAATTACTTTAAAGTGATGAACGGAGCCATAGTACAGGGACATACTATTGAATTGAAAAAAAGAATTGAAGAAAGCGATGAGGAATTACTGATCTACAGTATTCATGAATTACGTACCCGTTTTCAATCTATTTCCACCGAAATACTCATTCCATTTGAAAGCGATTTTCAGTTTAAAGATGCACGCTTAGTAGTTCCGAAAATAGGAGATAAAAAACACTTATTAGATCTTTCACTTCGCAATGCCGAGAATTACCGCAAAGAAAGGCAAAGACAAATTTCGCTTACCGACCCGGAAAGACATACGAAAAGAATTATGGAGCAAATGATGAAGGACCTGAGGCTTACTACAGAACCTCGTAGAATAGAGGGCTTTGATAACTCTAACATACAGGGTAATTATGCTGTTAGTGCCATGCCTGTGTTTATTGATGGTAAGCCGGCTAAAAAAGAGTACAGGCATTTTAATGTGAAAACGGTAAGTGGTCCTGATGATTTTGCCACCATGGAAGAAGTTATTTACAGACGATACAGCAGGGTGCTGGAAGAACAATTACCCTTGCCGGATTTAATTGTTATTGACGGTGGAAAAGGACAATTGAGTGCTGCCCTCAACAGTCTTGAAAAATTAGGTTTAATTGGCAAAGTAGCCATTATTGGTATTGCCAAAAAGCTGGAAGAAATTTATTATCCGGGAGATTCACTGCCCCTGTACCTCGATAAACGCTCTGAAACCCTCCGGGTTATACAACATATACGGGATGAGGCGCATCGTTTCGGAATCACGCACCACCGGAACAAACGCAGTAAAGCTACCATTAAAACTGAGCTTTCGGAGATACACGGAATTAGTGAAAAAACGGCAGAAAAATTATTACTGGAGTATAAATCCGTAAAACAAATCAAAGAAAAAACACTGGAAGAATTGTCGGCCCTTATTGGTAAAGCAAAGGCACAATTAGTTTATGATTACTTTAACACAGGTTCTTAACTCACCTTTATTTTAGCGGCCAGGGCAATTGCTTTTTCTTTTACCTTTTGCACATCAGCTCCCGAATGATCGTAGGCTAATGCTACAGCCATTCTTCTGTACATGCGGGTAACCGGCTTATTAAATATGCGTATGTCTGATCCCGGTTCGGCCAGCAACTGCTCAATGCCTTCGTAAACGGGTCTTTTACCATCATTCATGGCCAATACCACAGCCGATGCTCCGCTCCGCTCTAAGGTAATTTCAGGAATAGGGAGTCCGAGTATAGCCCTGGCATGCAGTTCGAACTCGCTCAGGTTTTGGGTGCCGGCTAATGTTACCATACCGGTATCGTGCGGGCGTGGCGATAATTCAGAAAAATATACGCCCTTAGTGGTCAGAAAAAATTCAACTCCCCATATCCCTGCACCGCCTAAGGCCTGTGTAACTTTTCCTGCCATGTCTCTGGCTTCCTGCAAATCCTTTTCCTGTATGGCACAGGGTTGCCAGCTTTCCTGGTAATCTCCCCTTTCCTGCCGGTGACCAATTGGCGGACAAAATAAAGTGGGGCCATTTTTTTGCGTAAGGGTTAGCAGGGTTATTTCGGAATGAAAATTTATGAACTCTTCAATAATCACTTCCTTGTAATCTCCGCGGCTGCCTTCCATGGCATAGTTCCAGGCTTTCTCTATTTCGCTGGCTGATTTAATAACACTTTGTCCTTTTCCGCTACTGCTCATGAGTGGCTTTACTACACAGGGAATGCCAATTTGCATGACTGCCTCCCTGAACATTTCCGGATTTTGAGCATACAGGTATTTGGCTGTTCTAACACCGAGTTCCTTTGCTGCCAGGTCACGAATGGCTTTTCTATTCATGGTAAAATTAGCGGCCTTTGCACTGGGTACAACACTTATTCCCTGTTGTTCATAATCATAGAATCGCTCGGTACGTATGGCTTCTATTTCCGGAACAATAATGTCTGGCTGATGTTTGCTGATCAATGCATCCAGCGAAGCTGCATCCAGCATATTAATCACTTCAAATTCGTGTGCAACCTGCATGGCCGGAGCACCCTCATAACTATCTACAGCAATCACATATTGCCCTAAGCGTTGCAGGGCAATAACTACTTCTTTTCCCAGCTCTCCGGAGCCTAATAAAATTATTTTCTTTTGCATGTTATTTTTTATTGTCTACAAACTTAACATATAGAACGTGGGTAATGAGGCCGGTTATTAGTCCGGTTAATCCGCCTTTCAGTGAATCCATTCTTCTTTTTGTTCTGGCCTGCCGCTCATACCCCAATATATAAGGGTCACTGTCTAAGTAATAAGGGTTAGAAACGGTATCGTGTTTTATTCTCACCCTGGGTAAACCACTCAGCGCCATAAACCCGAAGGGAGCAATGGGAGATAAAATACTCCCGGTAAGTCCGGCTGCATAACCCACTACAAATGAACCAAACAAAGAACCCGGAGACCTGAAGCCTTTACGGGCATCTCTTTCACCAATTAAAAAAAATTTCATTTCATCCCTGCTAAAATAATTTCCGTTAGCACTATCCTGCCGGTAATAGTAATGCAGTTTACCTTCTTTTGTAAACCTCACCGCAAACAAATCATCGGCATCCACCTCAAGTCTTTTGGAAGTATCCTTCTCATCTAAAATACCCACTGCATTTTCCACCGTATCAATAATACAAACCTGTTCAATTTTCCCATTCATATAAAAAAGGGTGTCGGTGCAGCGGGAAGATTGGGCATATTGCTTAAAAAAAACGCAGAGGAAAATAAAAATCAAGGGAAGGTGAAAGCGCATATACATTTTTAACCAAATATAGCAATTGGTTAATATTAATTACTAAATTATTTGGTAAAATATAATTAAGGAACTTTGAATTTACCTAACTTTGCAGGCCTATGTTTATACTACTAATCAAAATTAAAACCAATCAATGAGTACTGACAAATTTGTGAACCGGCATGTTGGCCCAGGTGCTAATGAAACTGAGCGTATGTTAAAGAAAATTGGTGTTTCATCAGTTGACGAACTTATACAGCAAACTGTTCCTGCTGCAATACGATTGAAACAACCTTTATCTATTGCCCCACCCTTAAGCGAATATCAATACCATAAACACCTTAAAGCCCTTTCTCAAAAAAATAAACTATACCGTTCTTATATTGGCCTGGGTTATTATAATACCATTATTCCTGCCGTTATTCAACGCAACATACTGGAAAATCCGGGTTGGTACACCGCCTACACTCCTTATCAGGCCGAGATTGCACAGGGGCGTTTAGAGGCGCTGCTAAATTTCCAAACCATGGTAGTGGATCTTACAGCGCTGCCTATAGCTAATGCTTCTTTGTTGGATGAAGCTACAGCCGCTGCCGAAGCCATGTTTATGTTTTACAGTAACCGCAGCCGCGAAAAGCAAAAAAACAATGCCCATAAATTTTTTGTTTCTGCCAATTGTTACCCACAAACCATAGATGTTGTAAAAACACGCGCCATACCCATGGATATTGAGCTGGTGGTGGGCGATGAAAAAACCATTAAACTGGATGATACTTATTTTGGAGCGCTGTTACAGTACCCGGATATTACAGGCGAGGCAAATGATTATAAAACATTTGTAGAACAAGCACATACTAAAGAAATACAGGTTTGCGTTGCCAGTGATTTGCTGGCATTAGCACTACTTAGCCCTCCGGGTGAATGGGGGGCAGATTGTGTTGTGGGTAACTCACAACGTTTTGGTGTGCCCTTAGGTTATGGTGGCCCTCATGCTGCTTTTTTTGCCTGTAAGGAAGATTATAAACGCCTGATACCTGGAAGAATCATTGGGGTATCGGTAGATGCAGAAGGTAACCGTGCCCTGCGCATGGCGCTGCAAACGCGTGAACAACACATTAAACGCGACAAAGCCACCTCTAATATTTGTACCGCACAAGCCCTGCTCGCAATTATGGCCAGCATGTATGCTGTATATCATGGTGAAACAGGAATTAAAGCCATTGCCGAAGATGTGCACAGAAACACCGCTACACTGGCACAGGAACTGAAGAAGTTAGGTTATACCCTCAAAACAAATTTATTTTTTGATACCCTGTGTGTTGAAGTAAAAGATGTATCGGCTATTCAACAATTAGCGCTGAAAAATGAAATTAATTTCCGGTATTCAGATTCAACTGTTGGTATTGCCCTTGACCAAACCACCGTGTTAGCAGACATAACCAGCATAGTTAGCATTTTTGCACAGGCAGCTGGAAAACCAGTTCCTGCTATTGAAAACGGTAAAGGTATTATTGCCAGCTCTGCATTAAAAAGAAGCAGCAGGTATTTAACTCACCCTGTGTTTAACAGTTACCACAGCGAAAGTGAAATGATGCGGTATATTAAGCGCTTAGAGAACAAGGACCTGTCGCTGGTGCACAGCATGATTTCATTAGGATCCTGTACCATGAAGCTTAATGCCGCTTCAGAGCTGTTACCCCTTACCTGGCCAGAGTTTGCACACCTGCACCCTTTTGTTCCGGTAGATCAGGCGCAGGGCTACCAGGAAATCATTGCCGAACTGAGCAAAGACCTCTGCGAAATTACCGGTTTTGCAGCCATGAGTTTACAACCTAATTCCGGTGCACAGGGAGAATATGCCGGACTAATGGTTATACGTGCCTACCACATTGCCAATGGTCATCCGCACCGTAACATTGCTTTAATACCAACTTCTGCACACGGCACCAATCCTGCCTCTGCAGCCATGGCTGGTATGACGATTGTATTGGTAAAATGCGACGAAAAAGGAAATATTGATGTGGCCGATTTAAAAACAAAAGCTGAGCAACATAAAGAACAACTTTCCTGCCTCATGGTAACTTACCCTTCTACACATGGCGTGTATGAAGAATCGATTACAGACATTACAAAAATTATTCATGATAATGGCGGGCAGGTGTACATGGATGGTGCAAACATGAACGCTCAGGTTGGACTTACCAGTCCGGGTAACATCGGAGCCGATGTATGTCACCTGAACCTGCATAAAACTTTTGCTATACCCCACGGTGGCGGTGGCCCCGGAATGGGACCCATTGGAGTTGCTAAGCACTTAAGCCCCTTCCTTCCTTCACACAGCATTATTAAAACGGGTGGAGAAAAAGGCATCACTGGCGTTTCTGCTTCCCCTTATGGTAGTTCACTTATCCTGCTTATTTCTTATGGCTATATAAAAATGTTAGGCGCAGAAGGAGTTACCCAGTCTACGAAAATGGCGATACTCAATGCCAACTACATGAAAGAAATTTTAAAAGATCATTACCGCATTTTATATACCGGCAAAAACGGAAGGTGTGCCCATGAAATGATTTTAGATTGCAATGAATTTAAAACGAGTGCCAATGTGGAAGTGGCTGATATTGCCAAACGGCTGATGGACTTTGGCTTTCACGCCCCTACCGTTGCTTTTCCGGTGGCCAATACCCTTATGGTGGAGCCTACCGAGAGCGAAGGAAAAGAAGAGCTGGATCGTTTCTGCGAAGCTATGATTACCATTAGAAAAGAAATTGATGAAATTGCCAGCGGAAAATATGACAAGAGCGATAACCTACTGAAAAACGCACCACATACCATGTTAGTTGTTGCCGCTGACGAATGGAAAAAAACCTATACCCGTGAAAAAGCGGCATTTCCTTTGAAATGGGTGAGGTCTTCTAAATTCTGGCCCAGTGTAAGCCGTATAGACAATGCTTATGGCGACAGGAATTTAGTCTGTTCCTGTCTTCCTATTGAGGCTTATTCGGAAGAAGCTCAATTGGCACATTAAACCAGGCAGGTGTTTTATTATTATTCAAAATGGCCCCGATAGATTTTTATCGGGGTTCTTTTTGGGCTTTCTTCGGCTTCACTTTCAAATCAACACATCCTCAAATCTTCAAATTAATCGTGGCTTCGAGGGCCCTTTTTAATTAGCTAATTATCTGATTAGCCAATTAGCTAATTGTTTGTGTTGCTTCGAGAGCTTCAGCCAACGGGTTTTCCGACTCGGTTTCCCTTTTCAATTTAATACTTTAGAAGTTTTTCAACGATCTGTCTGATTCAATACCACGCTATTCCCCTTTATTTTAAACACCTTTGCATGATATTGCTCCAAAAGGCTACATTTTAATCAAAAAAGTGTGGTTTTCGGCTGCTTCCATTCACCTTACTGTTTGATCATTTTTTTAACCATTTTTTTTCCTGAAGCGCTATTCATTTCAATAAAGTAAATGCCTGCAGCCAATTGTTCAAAACATAGAATCTGTTGTGTACTTCCTCCTGTCATAACGTATTCCTGTTTGCGTGCTCCCATCATATCGCGTATGATTACAGTCGACTGTTCCTGTAGACCGGAAGTAATGAAAGCTACATCACTACATGGATTGGGGAATATACTAAATGACTGTTCAACCGCATCGTTCGTTTGAGCAATTTCAGTTGTTTTTGATATGTTTCTCTTTAATGCATAAACATTATTCTGTTCATTGGACTCCCTGTTTTTATCACTTGCATCCACCTGTATAAGCAGGTATGGTTTATCGGTGGTAAGTGTTTCTGAGTATGAAATCCAGGAGCCGGGAGCTACCACACGCAAAGCATCCCCTGTTTCATGACCAATGTTCACATCATCGGATGATAGCCTGTCATCGGATGAAGCCCAGTACTTACAAACATGATCATACAAATAAGCAAAGCCATTTCCGACACCGATATTCTTCATTTTATAATTTACGTATAGCGAATTTGTTTCGATAACATTGTGATTCACCTCTGCAACAACAAAATCGGGTAGATTTAAATTCAACAAAACTGCATATACATTGTTAGATTCATTTGATTCCCGGTTTTTATCATTGGCATCCACCTGTATTATCAGATATGGTTTACTGGTTGTGAGCGTTTCTGAAATACCCACCCAGGAACCTGGAGCAATGGTTCGTAATGCATCTCCTGTTTCGCTGCCAACGAGCACATCATTTGTAGAAAGTTGATCATCGGCTGATGCCCAGTATTTGGCATGAATATCAAACAAATAAATAAACCCATTCGCATTGCCTTTATTTTTTATTTTGTACGCCATCTTAACAGAATTATCTGACAGCACTTCATGTGTAACTTCTGTTACATAAAGGTCAGGAAGGGAGGAATTTAGTCGTAATGCCCACACATTATTCGTTTCAAGTAATTCTTCATTCCTGTTGTTTGCGTCTACCTGGATCAGCAAATATGGTTTTGTACAAGTTACTGTTTTTGAAAACGAAGCCCATGAACCTGGTGTAATTGTTTGAAAAGCATTTCCCTGTTCATTGCCAACATTGATGTCATCAGCTGAAAGCTGATCATCTGAAGAAGCCCAGTATTTACAAGGTTTGTCATATAAATAAATGTAACCGTCACCATTTCCTGCATTCTTCATTTGATAATTCAGTGTATACAAATTAGTTCCGCTATTCTCATACTGTACATTCGTAACGATAAAATCCGGAAGATTTAATTTGACATTTCGTGCATTGTTGGCCTTATCCGCCTCTATGAAGGTCATATCAGCATCAAGTATGGCATTGGCCCAGGGGACTGAATCCCAATAATGTGTATCAAGTGATGGTAAACTTGTAAGAGCAACATGAATATCAAGTGAAGTATTGGATGGCATAGAGGGTATGCTTAGCTCTACTGGAATAGAACTCATCTCATTCTGGAAATACCTGTGTTTGTATGAAAGATATGAAGTTAGTACTGTAGCAGGAGATGTTACTGAAGACTTATTCGAAATTTTTACAGTGCAATGATACACTTCACCTGCTTTATAATAGTTAATTTTCTCAATCGATAAGTCAGTATATGCTTGTGGAAAATAACTTAGTACTTTGTTTACCGCCGCTCCTGCATCTGGTAAAAGAAAAGGTGTGTCGACCCGGACTGCAGTTGCTTTAAGAATGTATTCAGCATCTGCCTGTTTAAGTGAGGGTTCAACCCCAGCCATCATGGAAACGATTCCGGTTATCAATGGTGCTGCAACGGAAGTGCCGAATCCATCGATGAGGTAATCGCCATTTTCATCACTATGCCAGCAGAGTTTACTATCGCAATCGCTATGTTGTGAATATCCCCGTTTTTTCCCTTTCATATCCACTGTAGGAATCATTGTTCCGGGAGCAAGAATATCCAACCCTTTACCGTAGTTGCTTCCCCAAGGATGTTCGTTCTTAGGAGGGTTTTCTTCCCTGCTGTCTTTTTCGCATATTAATTTACCTTGTCCCTTCTTCCTGTTACCACAGGGATTAATTGCTCCCACCCCGATCACTGTTTTTGCAGGAAAATCCACATCATCACCATAATCATCATTACCGTCAGCAGCCACAAAAATAACTCCTTTATTAATGGCATAGCTCAATGCTTCACGTACCTCATTGCTAATCGTTACTTCTTTCCATCCCCAGCTCATATTAACCACTTTTACATTATTGTCGGCTGCGTACTTTATTGCTTTAGCAATCTGTTCACGTTCCAAAGGGTTGTTTTCCGGCGAAACACGCAAAGGCATTACCCTGCAAGACCTATCAACACCAGCGATCCCTATTCCGTTATCGACAGTTGCTGCAATAATTCCGGTTACCATTGTTCCATGTCCAAATGTTTTTGTTTGTCCGGGATGTAAGTCACGTGTATCGTTATCGGGCGGAGACACGGTAAAATTAGCCCCCGGTAATACCCTTGAATATTCAATATCTTCCAGGCCAGGATCAAGACCTGAATCGATCACACCTACAACGGTGTTATGATACTTTGTTTTATCGATTATTTCCCAGGCCTGTAGTATTTTCAGGTCAATACCCATTACTCCGCAGCTTTGCGGCGGCTGTGTGTTGAATACAGGTACATTTCCCCTATTGACGTGCGACCATTGTAAATAAAAGAGGGAGTCGTTGGGATACGATTTACTGTTTTGAGCATTACTGGAATACGGCAACACCAGCATACCCATTGCAGCCATGTACAATTTTTTAGTTTTCATAAATTTTTTACAATGAAGTTGTTAAAAGTTGATTTTTAATAACTCCCAACAGCATCTATGTATTGAAAAATCAATAATATTTACCATAGGGAAGAAAAGAAACAATGTTATGTAAACAAATAATAAAGAAGAAATACGTCCATATTTAAAATTTGACAATTATTTAAAGAACTCTATTTTTCTATTTTCAAATTTCCTACTCTTTTCAGGCTTTCCGGCATGGCCTTGTTTTATTTTTCAGGGTTAAAACATAGCCTCCCTTCACCTATGGCCAATAAGTTTCTTTATTGATAGTGCAGCTATATGTGAAGCATAAAACCCAGGTGGTGCTGAGCGCTTTAATTTCTGTTCAACGTTATTTTCCTCATGTTTTTTGCCGGAGAGAAACGGAAACCGCCTTTCCTTCAGTATCCGCTTTAGGATTTAGTAAGTGCTAAAAACTACTACAATTGTGTTTGTTGCTTACTAAAACATCTTTCACATTTCTTATTTCTTTATAAAGATTTATTCATGTTCTGAGTTTATTTAGGTCAATAATAGATTAGTTCTTTATTCAAAAAAAAACTATTATTTAAACTTTGATTTTTGCCTGTCGAAAGTCTTTCGTGGCTATTTTTTAGTGCCTTATCCTTTAGACTTCTTTGTTATTGCCATTTACCTGAACATGGTTTTGCCTTTATTATGCAGATATATCCACACTTTACCAAATCCTCCATGCCTTTTACCTGTTTTAGAGACTATTTTTTCAGGTTGATTTATTTAGAAAAGCGACACCGCTTCCCCATAACTCTTCTCTAGAGTAAAGTATTTTAGAGACTTATGGTTTCCTCAACAGACTCCATTTACACATTGTTGCTTTAAGGCTAAATTTTACCCTGAAAGGCGTGTTTTTCGGCTGATCAGGGTCTATTGGCTTATCAGTTAATTAATTCGTATTTTTAAAATAAAAATGCCTTATCTATTAACTCTTTCTTTGCTGCTAAGTGTCTTCGTTCAAACCCTGGCACAAGCTCCTTCCGGAAAGCGTACTATTCAATCGGGTACCTGGAGAGCTACCTTATTGCTCGATAAAAAAAATAATATTCTTTTACCCTTTCAAATGGAAATATTTAATGAAGCAGGAAAGGTTGTTATTTTTATAAGGAATGGGGAAGAAAGAATACAGGTAGATGAAATCACCAAGTCTGCCGACTCGCTTTGCTTTAAAATGCCCGTTTTTGATTCCGAATTCAGGGCAAAAAATTACGGAGACTCCTTACAGGGCTTATGGCTCAATCATTCCCGAAAAAGTGAAAACATACTTCCTTTTAAAGCCTATTTTAATCAACGTGATCGTTTTGTATTTAAAAAAAATACACAGAAAGTTGTTCCCTTTGGCGGCAGGTGGAAAACACAATTTAGTCCGGGCAGCAAAGACAGCAGCAATGCCATTGGCGTTTTTACACAACATAGTAATCAGGTGAACGGAACCTTTCTTACAGAAACAGGCGACTACCGTTACCTTGCGGGAAGCCAGCACGACTCTGTCTTATACCTTTCCTGTTTCGATGGCTCCCATGCCTTTTTGTTTATTGGTAAATTATCGAATAAGCAACAATTGCAAGGCGATTTTTATTCAGGCGCACATTGGCGCGAAAAATGGGTAGCTGAAAAAAACGACAGCTTTAAACTCAAAGATCCTGAACACATTACTTACTTAAAAGAAGGATTAGATAAAATCAGCTTCAGCTACCCCGATCTGCGGAATCAAATGATATCAACTACCGATAAGCGTTTCATGAATAAGGTACTGATCATTCAGGTAATGGGATCCTGGTGCCCGAATTGCATGGACGAAACCGTTTACCTTTCTTCCCTATATGAAAAATACAAAGATAAAGGACTGGAAATTATTGCCCTGGCCTATGAAAAAACAAGTGATACCAGTAAAGCCAGAAAAAATGTATTACGTTTGAAAACAAAATACCGGGCCGCCTACACCTTTTTACTTACCGGATTAAGCGGAAAAGATAAAGCCACTGAAAGTTTACCCGCCTTAAATGCGATTACCGCTTTTCCGACTACCATTTACGTAGACAAAAAAGGTAAAGTAAGAAAAATATATACCGGATTTTCGGGGCCCGCTACCGGCAACGAATACCTTAAATTTACGGAAGCCAACGAAAACCTCATTACCAATCTGTTGAAAGAGTAGATCATTAAATTTACCTTCATCACTCTTCAATAACCGGAATAATAATGCGCACCAGCGTACCTCTGGTATCTGGGCTTATGTCATTACGATCAGTAATTTCGAGGTAATACCGCTGTCCCTTTAAATCAGAAAAAAGTTTGAGTCTTTCTTTAATAAAATCTACTGCCAGGGACTTCTCCTTTAAAGGATTAGGTAAGGTGCGTACAGAATTTTTAATGCCTATTCCATTATCTATGATGACCCATTCCAGCGCATGCTCATTCAGTTGTTTAACTTGCACCAGCAGCTCCCTTTTCCCTTCCATGGCAAACAGGCCATGCCAGATAGAGTTTTCAATAAATGGCTGAATCATCATGTGTGGTATTCTTCTCTCTTTGTTTATTCCCTGTTGCACCTTAAATTCATACGTAAAACTTTCCTTTAGCCTCAATGATTCTATTTCCAAGTAATTTTTCAATATCTCCAGCTCGTTATTAATAGTCAGAAATTCTTCGCGGTTACTTTCCAATAAACGCCTTACCAATTTGGAGAACTTTGACAAATACTTATGGGCATTGTCAGTATCATTGGAAAGTATTAAGTGTTGAATAGAATTGAGTGAGTTAAAGATAAAATGTGGATTCATTTGCGCTTTCATGGCTTTTATTTCCAGGTTCTTCAACTTGAGTTGTACCATATTGTTCTCTATTTCCTTTCTTACTCTCCTTTGATAAACCCACCAAAATAAGCCCACAAAAAACAAGGTGAGTACCAGCACAACCAGCAAAACAAACCAGGTTCTTTGCCAATACGGAGGGTATATCACAAATGAGCAGGGAACAGGGCATTCTATCCAATTTCCATTAAATTGTTGTGCCTGTAACTTAAGGTTATAACTTCCCGGAGAAAGTGAAGGAAAGAGCACATTGCTTTCATTTGTATATATCCATTCCTCATTGCCCGGCACTAATTTGTACCGGTAATTTACTTTTCCATTAAACCAATAATACAATGCCCCGTAAAATACTCTTATTTCATTCTCCTTATAACTTAACTCTCTGTTTTTACAGGGGCTGTAACTCTTATTTCCGACCTGTATACTATATATGTAAAAGGGTTCTTTTTTCTGCTCTACAGCCTGAACCGGATATACGTACAAACGCGCTCCGGATGCAAAATATAAGCGATTGCCCCTTACAAAAAAGTCTGCTATCCTCGAAGAAAGGTCAAATGTTTTTAAGGGATAATTTCTTATTTCATAATCATGCGGGGAATTATATTGAATACAACTGATTCCTTTGTTGGTGCTTACCCAACACCTATTTTCATCGATAACCATTTTATCACAAATATCGCTTAACAACCCCTTAGCCTCGTTTATGGTATCAAAACCCTGTTCGTGTTTTACTAAAATTCCATAGGCTTTGGTAGAAACAAAAAGCTTGTTATTCATCCATTCCAGGCTCTTCACCCGTACATTCAGCATTTTGTCCTGCTCTGTAATTTCCTTCTGCTCCGTAAACCTGTATAATCCCTGTATAGTGCCTAAATATGCTTCCTTAGTATCCGGATTTTTTGCAAAGCAGGTATTTCTATAGTGGCTGGTGGTAGACTTCCTGATTAAAAAAGAAGCGGGATTCATTATATTCACTCCGTAAAATCCCAGCCCCACCCATTCCTTTCCGTATTTATAAAACCCATTAGCTCCCTTAACATCCAATTCTCTTTCTACACGAATTCTTGTGAAGTGATCTTCACCCATTTTATACAAAAAACTTCCTCCCGTATAAAAAAGAAACAAGGAGTCATCTGAAATCTGATGTACGCCGGCCAGGTTATCCACTCCTTCTCTTTGTTCTATCTTACTTAAGTCTGCC
>JACCDP011160035.1_pt1 | contig 20844 bp, 19 predicted proteins | sample 7445841 | NCBI WGS metagenome assembly JACCDP01 (sample SAMN15323441, study PRJNA562643) | freshwater metagenome | isolation source: river surface water | place: USA:Blue River Watershed | collected 2017-08-17
ACGAAGTCATTGACTACAACAAGACGCATGGCAAAGAATTGCCACACATGATTGACTTCGCAGGCGAAATTTATGCCCGTCAAGAAGGTCAAAGCATTTTGCTTGGAACCTACGAACAAGACAACCGTCCGTGGGCTGCAAAAGACACTCCATGGGACTTCGTGTTCCAGTTGTTGCCACACGACCTTGAGCGCATTGCTCCAGAACTTGAGCGCGGATTCGCTCACTTCCCTGCCGTTGGTCGCGCAGGAATCAAGAAGTTCGTGAACGGTCCGTTCACCTTTAGTCCAGACGGCAACCCACTTGTTGGCCCAATCAAGGGCATGCCAGGAATGTGGTCGGCATGTGCAGTTATGGCTGGCTTGTCACAAGGTGGCGGCGTTGGATTGTCACTTGCTAACTGGATGGTGCATGGCGATCCGGGCGCAGACATTTGGGGCATGGACGTTGCTCGTTACGGTGATTTCGCGACGCTCGCCTACACCAACAGCAAGGTGCGCGAAAACTATTCACGTCGATTCCGAATCACCTTCCCGAACGAAGAGCTTCCAGCAGCACGTCCGTTGCTCACCACCCCTATCTATGACCGCTTGATCGAACACAACGCAGTGATGGGCGCAGGCTTTGGCCTTGAGCACCCGCTGTGGTTCCAGGACAAGGGCAAAGAGCCAAAGGAAGACGTCACGTTCTACCGTTCGAATGCATTTAACAACGTTGCCGAAGAATCAAAGGCCGTTCGCGAACGCGTTGGCTTCTCGGAAGCATCAAACTTTGCGAAGTACAAAGTAAGTGGCGCTGGCTCAGCAGCATGGCTCACCAGTTTGTTCACCAATGCATTGCCAAAGATTGGTCGCACCGTGCTTACTGCGATGTTGAACCCAGAAGGCAAGATCGTCGGCGAGTTCTCCGTGTCGCGAATAGGCGAAGAAGAGTTCTTCTTGTTCGGCTCACAAGCCGCAGAAGTACATCACCCACGTTGGTTCATTGCTCACCTGCCAAAGGACAGCGCAATTCGTTTCGAGAACTTGTCGTTGTCAATGGTTGGTCTCACTGTTGCAGGCCCACGTTCACGTGACCTCTTGCAGAAGCTCACCGACACGTCACTTGCGACCAAGGACTTCCCGTTCATGGCATTCCGCAAAGTGAACATCGGCATGGCGCCCATTTGGTTGTCACGCATGACCTACACCGGCGACTTGGGTTACGAAATGTGGATTGCGCCGGAATACCAGCGCTACCTGTTCGACCTCATCATGGAAGCAGGCAAGGAATACGACATGCGTTTGTTCGGATTCCGCGCACTCATCACCATGCGTCTCGAGAAGAACTTCGGCACGTGGTACCGCGAGTACCGCCCGATTTACACACCACTCGAAGCCGGCATGGAACGTGCGATGAAGTTCGATCATGAATTCATTGGTCGTGCAGCAGTTGAAGCCGAAATGAAGAACGGTGGACCAAAGCGCAAGCTCGTGATGTTCAAGGTTGATGTAGACCCTGAGCGTCCTGCAGACGTCATCGGTGACGAACCGGTTTGGCACAACGGCAATGTTGTTGGTTGGATCACCTCCGGTGGTTACGCCCACTACTCCGGAGTGTCACTTGCACTTGGTTACATCCCAACTGATCTTGCAGCAGAAGGAACTACTGGTTTCGAAATTGAAATCATTGGCAAGCTTCGCCCCGCAACGTTGCAACTTGAGCCTGTCTTGGATCCAAGCGGCTCACGCATGCGCGCCTAAATCAGGAGCACACCATGTCCACGATTACTCGAATCGAGATCACGCATCACCAGTTGCCGCTTGATCCCCCGTTTCCTGCTTCGTGGGACACTCGCCCACGCACCCAATTCCCTGCCACCATCGTTCGCGTATTCGACGATGCGGGTAACTGCGGCATTGGGTCTGGCGACTCCATGTATGGCTTCTCTGACTACCAGCGTTACTTCATTGGCGAAGACCCACTGAACATCGAGCGCCATGCAGCAGTGCTGTCCAACATTGAGTTTCATGCGGGACGCCCGTGGCCACTCGACTTGGCGTTGTGGGACTTGATCGGCAAGATCAAGAACGAACCCGTGTGGAGCATGATTGGCGGATTCAGCAACAAGATCCGTGCTTACGCATCTTCCGGTGTTCACCGCAGCCTTCCCGACATGGTCAAGGTTGCTCGCCAAGCTCGTGAGCTTGGATTCCCTGCGCTGAAGATTCGCTTTGGACGCCCAAATCTTGAAGACGACCTTGCCATCATTAAGGCAATCCGCGAAGACATGGGCGACAGCATTGAACTCATGGTCGACTGCAATCAGGGTTGGCGCATGCCGTGGGACACGGCAAAGCCATGGAGTGTCGATCACGCAACTGCCGTCGCACTGGTTCTTGAAAGTCACGGTGTGTACTGGATGGAAGAGCCACTGCACCGCGGTGACTACGAAGGCATGGCCGAACTACGCAAGCGTGTGAAGATTCGCATTGCTGGTGGCGAACTGACACGTGAGCCATATGAATTCCGCGAGTTGTTACAGCGCGGTTGTTTCGACGTATTCCAACCAGATGCCGTGTGCACACAAGGCATCACTGGTCTAGCCAAGTTTGCAAAAGAAGTTGCTGCTGCAGGAAAGATCTTCACTCCGCACACGTGGGGTAACGGAATTGGCGTGATGGCCAACTTGCACCTCACTGCCGGCACTGTCGGTGCACCGTTCATTGAATTCCCGTTTGATCCGCCAGAGTGGTCTACTGCGCGTCGTGACTACATCATGACCGAGACCATTGAAGCCGACGGCGAGGGTTGGATTCACTTGTCAGACCAACCAGGTCTTGGCTTCACTCTTGACGAAGATGTCTTGCGCAAGACCGCAAGCGCGCAAGCAACGTTTAGCTAACTACATCTGAATTCGGTGTTCGTGGGTGTACACGTTGGCTTTGCCATCGCGTAAAAACCCAACGAGTGTTATTCCTAAAGCATCTGCAGTTTCTACCGCCAAACTTGATGGCGCACCGACTGCAGCAATAAATGCAATACGTGCCATCACTGCTTTCTGAATGATCTCGAACGACAATCGACCGCTGCAAAACAATCCGTGCTTGGTGAGCGGAACCGTCTTTGCCATGACGCTTGCGCCAATCACTTTGTCCACCGCATTGTGACGACCAATGTCTTCACGAACAAGTGAAATGTTTCCGTTGGCATCAAACAGCGCGGCTGCATGCAAGCCACCCGTGCGATCAAATGTTGGCTGAGACTTGCGCACCGAATCGGAAATGCGCATCAGCGTTTCTGCCGTTATCACTGGACCGCTTTCACGATCTACTGGCGTGGTTGCTTGCAACAGTTGATCGATGGATTCGGTTCCGCAAATGCCACAACTCGATGACGTCACCATTGCTCGTCGGGCCAACGCCATGTCGAACCCTCGCGACAGCGCCACGGTAACGATGTTGTACTTCTGCTCTTCGCCCTCAACCAATTCGCAATACTTCACGGTGCGCACATCGTCTGGTTGCTGCACCATTCCTTCCGTGAACAAGAAACCCACAGCGAGCTCGAAATCGTTTCCAGGAGTACGCATGGTGACCGAAATCTGCTCTGGCTCTTGGCCCGGACCTTCTGCCCGAATCTCCATGGGCTCTTCGGTGACGATGAAGTCGGGTTTACTGCTTCCCCGACCATCCTTGGTAACCGTGACCACTTTCCAGTCCGAGGCTTTGCGCCGCGCGGTGCCTGGAGTGTTACTCATGCCTACAGGCTAGTTGTCATCCATAAATGCGCGCAGGTTGGCGCTGTTGTGTGGATGGCGCAGTCGCGCAAGGGTTTTCTGCTCTATTTGGCGAACACGCTCGCGCGTGACTTTCTGGATCTTGGCCACTTCTTCCAGCGTGTGCACCTGACCAACGTATTTACCAATACCGAATCGCATGGCAACGATCTCTTGATCGCGCGGCGGTAAGTCGCTCAATGTGCGCTCTACCGCTTCGCTGAGCAACGCCTTTTCCGTAACTTCTTGCGGATCGTTGTTCTCGTTTTGACTGGCAATGGTGTCGCCAACGGTTAAGTCATCGGTATCGCTTCCTACCGGAGCATCAAGGCTCGTTGTGGTGAGAGCAATTTGCATCACTTCAAGCAACTTGTCGACCGTAAGTCCACAGCGAACTGCAACCTCTTCTGGCAGTGGGTCGCGTTCAAGTTCGGTAGCCAATTCGCGCTCCACGCGATGCACACGATTCACAATTTCCATCATGTGACCGGGAATGCGAATGTTGCGACCTTGGTCGGCCATCGCACGGGTCATTGCCTGGCGGATCCACCACGTTGCGTACGTCGAAAACTTAAATCCTTTTTCGAAGTCATACTTGTCTGCAGCGTGCATCAAGCCGATGTTTCCTTCTTGAATCAAGTCTGCGAGTTGCAATTCTTTGCGGTCATAACGGCGAGCAATGGAAACAACAAGCCGCAGGTTGGCACGCACCATGTGCTCTTTTGCCTTCTCGCCTTCCTTGATTTCACGCTGTAGAGCGCGGCGCTCACGTAAACCAAGTTTCCCTTCACTGGCATCAAGAGCAACTTGAGCTGCAATTCCATCTTTAATCAGCCTGCCAAGACGGCGTTCATCTTCTGCATTGAGCAAATCCACTTGCCCAATTTCATTGAGATACATGCGAACGGCATCTGGGCCTGAGTCGTTTGAGATTGAATTTCTCATGCGTGATCACCCATACGCATTTTCAGCCAACCCAAAAGTTGTTCAGCAGCATCATGCGACGTTGCAGGGTTTTCCATCTGTTCCAACAACATTCGAGCATCACGGTCAACTCGAATTTGATCGGGGTCAACGTTCTTAACGCGCAACGAAAGCTCGCGCCGCACTGCCGCGGAAATGAGATTAAATGCTTCAGCATCTGGCTGTGACTCTACGTCAGCAACAGCAGCCCGCTCAATTGCTTCGCGCGCCTCTGGGTCGGCTACTTCAAGAGCAGCGGTCAGTTCTCCCTCGGACGCAATGAGGGCCAGAAACGCCCTGCGGTAGATCTCGTCAGCAAACAGCGCCTCATTCATCCATAATGCAATGGAATTCCAGTCCTGAATCATGAGAGCAAGCACAACGAATTCGGCGCTTTCCCGCTTGTGGCCAGACTGTGTCGGAACAACGGTACGAACTTCAGGCCGACGTGAGCCGCGTTCTGCAAGCTTTACCAAATCGGCCGCGGCGATGCCCACGTGACTTGCCACTTCACCTGCATAAATTTTGCGCACGTTCATATCGGGATGCTCGTTGATGACGGCCATTGCCTGTTCCGCTGTTCGCGAACGAGCTTCAGGGGTTGCAATTGATCCTGCATTCAGAACGCGTTGCAGGCGGAACCCAAGAAATGGTTGTGCATTCTTAATTGCGGTCGCCAACGCTTCTGGATCACTCGATGCAAGATCGCCAGGATCTTTTCCGTCAGGGAATCTGGCAACACTCACTTGCACTTTGTAACGACTCTCCCATTCATAGAATCGTTCGGCCGCACCTTGACCTGCATTGTCTGCGTCAAAGGCAAGTACAACTTTGTTTGCGAATCGCTTCAGCAAGCGCACGTGCTCTTCGGTGAGCGCAGTACCGCAGGTTGCCACCGCACGAGTAATTCCCGAACGGTGAAAACCAATGACGTCGGTATAGCCCTCGCACACAATCACTTCATCAGCGGTAACGATGTCTTGCTTCGCCCAATTCAAGCCATACAACGTTTTTGATTTTGCATAAATGGTGGTCTCGGAAGAGTTCTTGTACTTTGCCGGGTCGGTGCTTCCAGGAAGGATGCGACCACCAAAGGCAACAGCGTCACCAGCGTCAGTAAAAATAGGAAATAACACGCGAGCACGGAACGAGTCCTGCGGACGACCGCGTTTGTTTATGAATGCAAGGCCAACTTCCTGCAATAAATCAATTGGCACGCCAATGTCTTTGCTCATGGCGTCCCAATCATCGGGAGCCCAACCGATCTTGAATTGGCGTGCAACATCGCCCGACAATCCACGCTCGCGCAGGTAGTCGCGCGCTGCGCGTGCATCTGGGCTATTCAGTAGACGGTCGTGATACCAATCAACCGCCTTATTCATCACCTCAACCAGTTGCTTACGCCGCTGCCGGTCCTTGCTTTGACCGCCTGTTGTGTAATTCAGCTGTATGCCCGCCTTGTTTGCAAGGTGCTCAATGGCTCCTACGAAATCGAGGTGTTCAATCTCTTGAACAAACTTGAACACGTCTCCAGCAGCACCACATCCAAAGCAGCGATAGCGCTTCGTTTCTTCACGCACATTGAACGAACCAGATTTCTCTGCATGGAATGGGCACAGTCCAACCCAGTTACGACCAACTCGACGTAACGGTAAATACGACTGAACTACGTCAACCAACGACACCGTGTCCCGGAGCCGTTCAATATCTTCGTCAGCTATTGCCACCCTGTGGAGAATAGTGCTTGCGGTCGTGAATCACAGAAGCCACTATGGCAACCGTCATCACTGTCAGGATAAATCCGAGCGAGATCAAGGTTGGAAGGTGATACCAGTGTGCTACCAACATTTTGGCTCCTACGTACATGAGCAGCACGGAAATTGCCGGCTTCAAGTATCGGAACCGATCTTTAATGTCTGCAAAGAGGAAGTACAAAGCACGAAGTCCCATGATGGCAAACGCATTTGCACCGAAGACTATGAATTGTTCGTGACTCACTGCCAGCACGGCAGGCACAGAGTCAACGGCAAAGATGAGGTCAGAAATCTCAATAATCACCAACACCGCAAGCAACGGAGTAGCAAACCGTTTGCCATTGACACGCGTGAACAGTTTCTGGCCGTCTAGTTCATCGGTTGTTGGAACGAACTTGTGAAACAACTTCATCGTTTTCGTATCTGATGGATTTGTATCGTCGTCTCCATGGCGCAGCACCCCGTAGCCGGTGTAGATCAGGAAGAGTCCGAAAAATATCAAGATGTAGTCAAAGCGCTCGATTATGGCAACGCCTAGGAAAATGAAGATGAACCGCATGACCAGCGCACCAAAAATTCCCCAGAACAAAACGCGGTGTTGAAACTGTCGTGGAACTTGAAAATGTGTAAAAATCATTGCCCAGACAAACACATTGTCGATGCTCAAACTCTTTTCAATGAGATAGCCGCTGATGTATTCAATGCCAGCCTTATGTCCGTCGGCTTGTCCTCGGAACATCCACCACACCACAAACATGAACCCAATACCAAAGCTGATCCACACGATTGACTCAATCGCCGCTTCTTTTAGTTTGATCACGTGTGCTCTGCGGTGGAAAACCAAAATATCCACTAGCAGTAGCACAACGATGGTCGCAATCAGTGCTGGCCAGCCCCAATCAGGAACAATGACGTCTGCAAAATTTGAACGATTACTTCCCGCAGCTAACAACATAAATAGATGTGTACCTTTGCTCAATCATGTGGGTGAATTTCCCCCGATGATCGCTTGCTTTGCCACTTTGTGGCCCCGCAAGTCGGGCTATGTAGAAATTATAGGACAGCTAATTCTGCATGTCCAGTCATGCGCGCTTAAAAGCAACAAGCGCATGAACACCGCAGATTGAAGTGACTGAGCCAAATCGTCCTTCATGTTCTACTTCTTGACCAACCACAGCACCCTCGCCAACTTGTACGTAACGCAATTGTCGTGGCGCAATAGACCCGCGTGAATCCATTCGTTCCACCAACTCCTGACCCGGATAACAACCTTTTGTAAAACTCACAGCAACATCAGTAATTCCTGTCTCAGCAGGAATAGATGATTCCGTCACATCAACATTCATTGTTGGCCATGCGGTAATGATCCGTGCCTGCTCGTAATCTTCGAGTGAACCTTGCTTGAGTTCTGCAACCGCGCTTTCGCTACGCAGGTCTACTGCCGAGCCGTCGCATCGCCAAGCAGGAATAGAGCCAGGTATCGGTGTCGACACATTGCGAACTGCCACCCAACTTTCACGACCAAGAGATAACTCAACCTTGACCCGAATTTTGAATCGATTCAAGCGAGCAAGCACGGCTTCACCGCAACCAGGCTCTACGTCTAAAACAAACATTTCACCTTCAACGCATGTCACGCGAATAATGCCATCAAGTTTTCCCGTCGGCTGAAGCAAAAGCGATTGACGAGTCTCACCAACTCGCATGCCCGCAACGTCTTGACTCAGTTGCGAATGCAAATAGGTTCGTGCGTCTGTGCCTGTCGCTGTAATTACATCGCGCTGCAACGGCACCCAAAAAGTCTCGGTGGTCATGTAGTTACTGCTGGACTTTACGTTGAGCGCTCATGCGGCGAGCGGCTGGCACAGCGGCAAATAATGCTGCCGCTTTGTTGAAGCACTCCAAGTCCTCTTCTTCTGGAATGCTGTCTGCGACGATCCCCGCTCCGGCCTGTAGTGAAGCACCATGTGCGCCAATAAACATGGTGCGAATAGCGATTGCTGTGTCGAGATTTCCACTGAAGTCCACATAACCCACAACGCCCGCATAGGGCCCTCGTTTTACGGGCTCAAGTTCATCAATGATTTCCATAGCGCGCACCTTTGGCGCACCACTCACCGTTCCCGCTGGAAGCGTTGCCCGCAACACATCGATCGGGCCGAGCCCATCGCGGATATCGCCTGATACCTGAGAAGTCATGTGCATCACGTGACTGTAACGCTCAAGAGTCATCAACTCATCCACATTCATGGAACCAAATTTGGCCACTCGACCGACGTCGTTACGCGCCAAGTCCACCAGCATCACGTGCTCGGCGACCTCCTTTGGGTTCTCGCGCAGCTCGGCAGCAAGTTTGCGATCGTGCTCATCGGTTCGGCCCCGCTTGCGCGTACCTGCGATTGGTCGACTGATTACTCGCCCACCCTGCAATTGCACCATTGGCTCTGGCGAACTTCCCACAATGGTCACGTCATCATGTTTTACGTAATACATGTATGGACTTGGGTTTACCTGACGCAACACGCGATACATGTCGAATGGTTCGGCATCGAGATCAATATCAAATCGCTGCGACAACACCACTTGAAAGATGTCGCCCGCGCGAATGTATTCCTTTGCCGACTCCACTGAACGCTGGTAATCAGAACCGTTCACAGGAGCGACAAACTGTTGCTTCTTGTCATCTTCAGTTGGCGGCTCAACAGGCAAATACGAGAGCGGTTTTGTTAAGTCGGCAACCGCACGATGAATTCGCGCGATGGCTTCGTCGTAAGCAGCATCGATTTGCGCTGCAGTCAACTCAAAAACAGGAACACTCTCCAACAGGTACACACGTTGCTTCCAGTGGTCAAACGCAGCAAGTGACCCAATCATGCACATCACTGCATCAGGAAGATTGCGATCATCACGAGGAACGTTTGGCAACTGCTCAACTTCACGCACAACGTCATAACCCAAGAACCCCATGAGCCCACCTTGCAGCGGTGGAAGCTCGGGAAACAACGGTGACTTGTAGACAGCGAGTAATGATTCCATTGCTGCCAACATTCCGTCAGCGGTGTTGACGCTGCGCGGAAGATCGCCATCAAGAGAAATTGATCCATTGCGAAGCGTCAACGTGGCAAGTGGGTCGCGACCCACGAATGAATAGCGACTCCAGCGCTCACCGTGATCAACAGACTCAAGCAAGAACCCAGGCCTGTCGCCCACCAATTTCATATAGGCAGCAACTGGTGTTTCAACGTCTGCCAGCATTTCGGTCCACACCGGAATCACGGTGTTGACAGTTGCGAGTTTTTGGAAATCTTCGCGGCTTGGATATATGTGCATTACAAGCGACCTTGCTTTGCAGCACGCTGGACTAGACGAATTGAGCTATTGAGTCCACGTTCGGCTTCGTAAATTGCAGTCAGCAAATCGTCTCCGGAGTCGGCGTTGTTCGGGTCACGAACTGCCATTGCACGGGTTTCTGCAAGTGCCGAAATACGATCTCTGCATTGCTCAAGCGTGCTTGCCAAAGCAGCAAGCTCTGCGCGAGTACTTGCTGTGTTGGTTGAAATATCACGAGGCACCGAGAAATCCTAGACGGCATGCTCTCCGAACTGATCCGAGATATGACAAGGGCCCCCGAAGGGGCCCGTATCACGCGACTTCAGGCGGCGGACCCGAAATCGCCTTCGCTCTAAACATACGTCTAAGCGGAACTCTAAAAATAGCGAATTTGAATAATTAGCGCAAAATTTGCAGCACTACTTCTTGCTACGAGATCCCGCAGATTTAGCCATTTGCGCCCGTGGCAATTCAGAAGAGGGACAGATGTCGCTGAATTCACACGAATGACATGCTGGTTTTTTGGCATCGCATACGCGGCGTCCATGAAGAATGAGCCTGAGGCTAAAGCCACCCCAATCTTGTGGTGGAAACAACGCATTCAATTCGTACTCAACCTTGACAGGATCTTCTTCAACTGTGAGGCCTAATCGACGCGACAGGCGTCCGACGTGTGTGTCAACAGCCAGTCCGGGCAAATCAAACACCACGCTTCGCAACACGTTTGCAGTCTTGCGACCCACTCCGGGAAGCGTGACCAAGTCTTCAATTTCACGTGGGACTTCTCCGCCAAAACGTGTCATCACTGCTGACGCCATGCCAATGAGATTCTTTGCTTTCGTTTGGTAGAAACCAGTTGATCGAACGAGCTCCTCAACACGTTGAACGTTTGCCTGAGACATCTTCTCTGCTGTTGGGAACTCTGCGAACAATGCAGGGGTCACCATGTTCACGCGTGCATCCGTGCACTGCGCAGACAATATGGTTGCGGAAAGCAATTGGAAAGCATTTTCGTGAGTGAGCTCACAAATTGCAACGGGGTAAATTACCTTAAGTCGCTTCAAGATCTCAGCCGAACGATCCACAATCTTCTGTGTTGCTTTTTTGGCTGGCTTCTTAGCGACCTTTTTCGCTGTTGCTTTCTTCGCAACCTTTTTCGCAGTTGCTTTCTTGGCGGCCATGGTTCCGAACACTAGCGAGTCACACCGATAGCCTGAGCGTTATGGCCCATCTGGACATCAAACGTCGTCTGCCATCCGATGATTTGTCCGAAGTTAATGAGTTGCTACTCGCCGTCGAACGTGCCGATGGACAACGCCCACTCTCCGATCACTTATGGATCGATCTTCGTCAAGGTGGCCGGCCTGGGTACGTAGGACTGTTGGGTTGGCAACCAGGGCACGACCACCTCATCGCATATTGCCAAGTGTCTCGCGGAAATGATTCGTGGGCGCTTGACCTCGTCGTGCACCCACATCACCGCTATGAAATGGCATCAATCGGACCACAACTGTTGTCTGAAGCGATCAACGTGATTCGTGAAGCCGGCGGCGGCCACGTGCATTGGTGGGTTTTTGAACCAAACGAAATACACAAGACGCTTGCCGAATCAATTGGACTCAACGAGGGTCGTACCACGTTGCAAATGCGAGTAGCACTGCCACTGCCTGAAACGACCGACATCGTGACCACTCCATTTCGAAGCGGCGCCGATGACGAGCGTTGGCTTGCAGTGAACAATGCTGCGTTTGCAGATCACTTAGAACAAGGCGGTTGGACTCAGTCCACACTTGATTCACGCAAACAAGAGCCGTGGTTTAACCCGAACGGATTTTTGCTACTCAACGAGGGTGACGAACTTGCTGGCTTTTGCTGGACGAAAGTACATCTTGATACTTCTCCCGTACTTGGCGAAATCTATGTGATTGCAGTTCACCCACGATTTAGCGGGAAAGGACTTGGACGTGCCCTCACCATCGCCGGTCTTACCCACCTACAGCGTGCTGGAATCTCAACAGGAATGCTGCACGTCGATGCCGATAACGAACGTGCGGTCAAGCTCTATATGTCACTTGGCTTCACCATCACGAATCAACAACGTGCATTTGTAGGAGATGTGAACTAGTTTTTTGGCATGTCATTTACTGCTGAAAACGAGACTCCCCTTCCACGCTGGTCAGTCGCCGATGTCCATGAGTCGTTCAACGCTCGTTCGTTCACGGACGCGATGGAACGTGCAGGTTCAAATGTGGCTCGCCTGGAAGCATTGTTTGAAACGCACAACATACGCTCTCTTGATCCGCGTACACCGAACGCACAAGACGGTGCTGCAGCCGATGTTGTCATCCAAGCGTTCAACAAAACGGTTGACGAGCAGGACATCCTCATTTCTTACATCTATGCAACGGTCAGCACCGATTCGCGGCAAGAGCAGGCACAAGGTCTGCTCAGCGAAATGGAAGACCTCGATGCCCGAATTTCGCCGCTACTTGCCCGTCTTGCCGACTGGGTGGCCAGCCTTGACGCCAATGCACTGAAGCAAGTAAGCGATGAGGCTCGCGAGCACCTCGGACCATTGCTGCGCTTGCAAGACCGCGCAATTCACCAAATGAGCGAGGCCGAAGAAGGTCTGTACGCCGAACTTGGCACAACAGGTTCATCGGCATGGGGGCGCTTGCAAAGCGATCTCACTTCACAGTTGTCGGTAGACGTGCATTTGCCAACCGGAACCAAGTCAATGCCTATGGCTGCCGTTCGCGGACTTGCTACAGACAATGACCTCGAAGTTCGCAAGGCTGCTTACGAAGCAGAAATGCGAGCATGGCCAACGGTTGCTGTTGCATGTGCCGCAGCAATGAACAGCATCAAAGGTGAAGCAAACACCGTCAACAAGCGTCGACAGTGGAAAGCGCCAATTGATGCGTCGCTGTATTCAAACTCGGTAAGCAATGCAACGTTCACCGCCATGCAGTCAGCAATTTCAGCATCACTTCCCGACTTCCGTCGCTGGATGCGAGTGAAGGCTCAGCTTCACGGCGACACCAACGGTTTGTCGTGGTGGAACCTGTTTGCGCCGTTGCATATTTCTCCTGGTGCAATTTCTTGGGACGAAGGCATCAGCCTCGTTAAAGATGCGTTCTCGAGTTACAGCGATCGTCTTGCACATCTTGTCGATCGCTCCATTGACGAACAATGGCTTGACGCCGAACCCCGTGAAGGAAAAACTGGCGGAGCGTTCTGCATGTCATTTGTGGATGACCGTTCGCTCGTGCTGTTGAACTGGAGTGGCAGTGTGGACTCGGCGCAGACCACTGCACACGAACTTGGCCACGCGTATCACAACACCCAACTTGCCCACCGCACGCCGCTGCAAAAGCGTTTGCCTATGGCACTAGCCGAGACCGCAAGCATTTTCTGTGAAACACTCGTTGTTGAAGATGGGCTCTCACGCATGCAAGGCGACGAGCGACTCGCATTGCTCGATGTCAACCTGATCGGTGCTTCGCAAGTAGTTGTCGATATTCACAGCCGCTTCCTCTTTGAGACCGAAGTGTTTGCACGTCGTCAGCGCCGCACGCTTGGAGTGAGCGAGTTCAACGAAATCATGTTGCAAGCCCAGTCCGACGCATACGGCGACGGCCTCGACCAGAGCACTCGCCATCCACATATGTGGGTACTCAAGCCTCACTACTACGGAAGCCACTTCTACAACTGGCCGTACACGTATGGGTTGCTATTCGGCTTGGGTTTGTATGCGAAGTATCAGTCGAACCCTGATCATTTCCGTGAAAACTACGACACGGTGTTGTCGCGTGCTGGAATGGATACTGCTGAAGAACTCGGCCAAGCTTTTGGCATTGATGTCACCGACGTTGCATTCTGGACCTCAAGTCTTGATGTTCTTCGTGCTCGCATGCTTGATTACGAGAAGTTGGCACAAAAGCACCTCTAAACTGAATGCATGACCAGTCTTTACGATGCAACACGTGAAGACATTGCGGGACTCCTTAGCGGACAGCCTGCATTTCGGTTGAAGCAAGTTTGGGAAGGTCTGTACACGCAGTTTGCTGAACCGTCACAGATTCTTACGCTGCCGGGCGCCGTACGCGAAGAACTGGCCCACGGCTTCCCGAATTCGTTGAACCTCACCACCGCAAGCGTGAGCGACAAGGGTGACACCATCAAGTTCCTGTGGTCGCTCGCAGACGGCGGTCACCCAATTGAAACCGTGCTCATGCACTACAAAGAACGAGCAACCGTGTGTGTCAGCACGCAGGCAGGCTGTGCAATGGCGTGCGGCTTTTGCGCAACTGGACAAGCAGGATTCACTCGGCATCTCACTGTTGGCGAGATTGTTGAACAAGTGGTGTATGCGGCACGCGAAAGCGCAAAGCGCAAGCAACGTTTAGCCAACGTGGTGTTTATGGGCATGGGCGAACCACTCGCCAACGAAGAAATGGTTTGGGGTGCAGTGGAACGCATTCACGGAGACATTGGACTGTCGGCACGACATCTCACCATCTCCACTGTTGGCATTGTTCCTGGCATTCGCAAACTTGCCACTCGCCCATTACCTGTCAACCTTGCCGTGTCTCTGCACGCTGCTCGTGACGTGTTGCGCGACGAACTTGTTCCAATCAACAAGCGCTACCCCATTAATGAACTGATGCAGGCTTGCCGCGACTATCTCGACAACAAAAATCGTCGCATCAGTTTCGAGTGGGCCATGATCGACGGCATCAACGACCAACCGCGTGACGCACGCGAACTTGCTCAGCTCTGTGGTCAACTCACGCCTTCGGCACACGTCAACCTCATCCCGCTCAACCCAACACCGGGTTGGCCAACAAAGGGAACGAGTGCAGCGGGCGTCCGCGCATTTGCTCAGCAATTAGAAGACTTAGGAGTCAACGTGACCGTTCGTCGCAACCGCGGCACCGACATTGATGCTGCGTGTGGTCAATTGGCTGCTGGTCAGCCGGTGAAGTTGACTAACCGGCGAGGAATTGTTTGAGTTTGGCTTTGCCACTCACAATTTGATCAGCCAGTACTCGCTCAACAATTCCACCGTCGAATAACGAGCCTCCGTAATGGAGATGCACATCCAGTGTGGATGTGCCGTTTGATTCTGTTACCACCGATCGAAGCACCCAGGGTGCGTGTTTCTTTCCATCGTTTTCACGACGCTCAAACACCACCGTGTTGGGACTCTGGTCTGTTGTGCGCACCATTCGCAAACGCTTAGACCGAGCGAACGGGCCGATTTTTGCTCGAAGTTCAACGTTCCAAGATTGAAGGCCGTCCACGAGATCTGCGCCTTGCGCTAGGTGAACAATGTCGAGCCATTGTGGATACGTACCAAGATCGCGAATCACTGCAAACAGTCGCTCGCTTGGAACATCGGCATCAAGCGACGCGCGAACGTCAATCGACATTACGGAATGTCGTTTTCGTCAAACGGCTCGCGCTCAAGCCCATCCGCATTCGTGTCGTCAAAGTTGAAGGCTCGACTGAGCAGACGACCTTTCGGGCGAAGCACTCCACCCAAATCATCGGTGTGATCAAACTGCGGACTCCATGGAATGGCTTTAGTTTCCTCCAACTCCACATCATCTTCACTGACTACTTCTACAACTGGCGCAACGATTGGCGCAACAACTTCTTCTACCTTCTTCTCGTTCTTCAAATCATCAAAGATGCTCGGGCGAGGCAACTTGGCGCGATTCTTCTTTGGTTCAGATTTCCTTGGTGTTGCACCTTTTGTCTTTGGCTTTTCCGATGGAGGCGTTACAGGAAACAGACGCGGAACATTCTCGCGCTTGTCTTCAATACGCCAACCACGTGGCACGACCAATGCGTCAGCGTGCCTGCGACATAAGCCATTCACTTGCATGCCGTCGACCGGAACGTAGTTCTCCAGGGTCATTAGTAATTCAGCAGAGTCAAGGAAATAAGCGGCTATTGCCGGCTCTTTACAACCAGGACGTTCACACTGCTTGGCCACGGCTAAAGACTAGTTCTCTGCAGTACTAACTCGGAACAACGCAGGCGATTCCCATTCCTTGACGATCACGAATGGGCTGCGTGTCTGTAGGGCACGTCATATCGAACCCAACCAACGCTCTCACCACACCGGTGTGCTCCTCTGCGCAGTCCACTTCGACTGCAAGCTGATTCGCATTCACTACAACACACGAGCCCGCCTGCAACAGCCCATCAGGACCAAGCGGAACTGCAGGGTCTGAAAGGGCATTCAGCACCAACACAAGTGCGATTAAGCCTCCTGCTGTAAAGCCAACCATGCGCCACGGAAACGATGCTCTCTGCACAGGAACAGTAAAGAATTGCTCTTTGGGCTCCGCAACCGGCTGCGAGTATCCGCGACTTTGCGCCGCGTCATACGCTCTACGGAGGGTTGTATCTGACAACACGCGCCACGCCTCTGCAATATGTGCCATCTGCATTGATGCATCGCTTCGTTTGCCAGCGGCAGTATCAGGGTGAACCTCTCGCGCTCGCATTCGATACGCCACACGAATTTCATCTTGAGACGCAGAAGGCAACACGCCCAGAACTTCGTAATGGGACCGCGACATTATTTGCGATGCAACAGTTTGAACTTCTTCGCGTTGGCCTGCTTTTCAGCAGACTTGCGCATTCCCGCAATAGTTCCTGTCATCAAAATGGCAACGCTCAGGAACAGAATCATCGAAGCGAGCACATTGATCTGCGGTGGAATGCGAACACGCGATGCACCATAAATCTGGAGCGGGAAGGTCTGCACTGGGCCAGAGTTGAAGAACGTAATGATGAAGTCGTCAATAGATAGTGCAAAAGCCAATAGCCCTGCAGCCAAAATTCCAGGCAAAATCAGCGGAAACGTCACCTTCATGAACGTACGCAGTGGCGAAGCCCCAAGGTCTTGTGCGGCTTGTTCAAGCGTCCAGTCGAAGCCACGAATTCGAGCGCGCACCGTGAGCGCCACAAAACTGACCTGAAACATGACGTGAGCAATAATGATGGTCGTCATACCAAAGTCAATGAAGTTTTGGCCAAGGAACAACGTTGCAAGCGACGAACCAAGCACAATTTCTGGCGTCGTAAGCGGGAGCACCAAGAACAAGTTGATGCCTCCACTGCCACGAAACTTATACCGCGAAAGCGCAACAGCGATGAGCGAACCCAAAATGGTGGAAATAAGCGTAGAAACTGCTGCGATTTCGATGCTCTTCCACAAAGCACGCGTCAGTGATTCCTCAGCAAACGGATGAAGCCAATTGTCAAACGTGAACGACTGCCACGCAATATTGAAATTTCCTTTTGGCTTGTTGAAGCTAAAGGCAACAATGAAAAAGATAGGAGCAAATAAATACACCAGACCAAGGCCAGCAAACACATTTAATGCGTAGCGACCGTACTTGGTGCGTTTGCGCATCATGCCAAATCCTCAGTTCCGAAGATGCGCGTGTACAACAGCACCAGCGTTGCAATGCTGACCATGAGCACCGCAGCCATGGCAGACGCAACCGGATAATTGTTCTGTTTCAAAAACTGGTCCTGAATGGAGTTACCGATCATGGTGGTGTTCGGGTTACCCAAAAACTGTGCGTTCACGAAGTCGCCAGCGGCAGGGATAAACGTCAATAGTGTTCCGGCAAAAACTCCTGGAATCGAAAGTGGAAATACCACTTTGCGAAATGCTCGCGTAGCACTGGAATACAAGTCTCCTGCAGCATTCACCAAGTTGACGTCAATCTTTTCCAGGCTCACATAAATGGGAAGCAACATGAACGGCAGAAAGTTATAGGTCAGTCCCCCAACAACTGCAGCTGGAGTATTCAAGAGTTTGCCGTTGTCCATAATGTTCAACCATTCAAAAACACTTCCCAGTCCAACAGCGTTCATGGCGCGAACCACGAAGCCTCTGTCCGCCAAGATCGTTGACCACGCAATGGTGCGAATCAGATAACTGGTGAAAAACGGAATGACCACAAGTCCAAGCAAAATGTTCTTGTACTTTCCACCGCGGAACGCAATCACGTAAGCAAGTGGATAGCCAATCAGAATGGTCAGCACAGTCGCTATTGCCGCGTACACAAATGCGTGTTCGAACTGCTTTCCAAAGTCCTGGAACGCTGTGGCGTAATTCTGAAACGCCCAATTGAAGTCATATTGAACCGAGAAGCGACTTTCCTTTGTCGAGAGAGAAATTCGCAGCAACGACCACACTGGTGCAAGGAAGAACAGTGCCAACCACAGCATGCCCGGCTTCAGCAGACCATAAGGAGCAAGTAACCGCCGTGCCTCTGGTCCTCCGGTAACAGCAAGGCCTAGAACGCCACCGAGCACGAGCAGCAAAACAAGGACAACCACTGCCACCATTGGCCCGCTTACCCAGCGAGAACCGAGCGCCACAAGGCAAATGGAAGCAACGATCATTGCGGCCATCCCAACTCGATCGGCGTTACGCGCGATTCGGTTTTGTCGGACGACCGTTTCGGTCATGTGATATTCAGCGTTTCGAACGGTGCTTACGCGCCGGTAATTGCCGAGAATTCCTCATCAAATTTCGCTTCAACATCTTCTGACAAGGTTGCGAAAGCGCGGAGTCGAGCATTTGCAGCATCATCTGGGAACAACAACGGGTTCTCAGCAAGTTCTGGGTCGAGCTTGGCAAGTTCGTCACGAACACCCTTGACTGGCGATAGATACTGCACGTACTGCGTGATTTGTGCTGCCTGAACTGGGTCGTAACAGAAATCCATCCACTTCGCTGCTGCAGATCCATTCTTCACGCCCTTTGGCAAGATCATGGTGTCGCACCAGCGGGTTCCGCCTTCTTCTGGAATGACGAAGCGAACATTTGGGCTGTCTTTGCCAAGTTGCAGAACGTCGCCAGACCAACCAACGCACGCTGCGAAGTTTCCGCTCACCAAGTCATCGGTGTAGTCGTTGCCGGTGAAGGCGCGGATCTGACCATCGTTCTTCGCTTGCGCAAGTTTTTCGAAAGCAGGTGCAGCATCATCAAATGACGTGATGGTTGAAATGTCAATTCCGAGACTCAAGCAAATAAGTCCGATGGTGTCGCGCATTTCGGTGAGCATTCCGATCTTGCCCTTGAACTCAGGGTCAAACAGATCTGCAACGCTCTTAATCTCGCGACCGGTTACATCAATGTTGTACGCGATTCCCGCAACTCCGCCTTGCCAAGGCATCGAGTACTCGCCCGTTGGGTCCCACGGTGGGTTCACAAAACCATCTTCAAGATTGGCGAAATTAGGAATTTGATCTTTAGGCAACTTCTCTGCCCAACCAAGATTGATCAAGCGACCAGCCATCCAAAATGTTGGCGCAATGATGTCGGCTTCGATTGGCTTGCCATTTCCAAGCAACGGCTGAATCTTTGCGAAGTATTCGTTGTTGTCGTTGTAGCCCTCGCCGTACGTCATCGCTACACCGGTTGCAGCCATGAAACGATCAACCGTTCCCGTGAGGCCATCGGCTGTTGGGTCTACATACAACGGCCAGTTATCAAAGAACAACGATTCGGAACCACCGCCGCTTGATGAGTCACTTCCGCCACAGGCAGCAAGAAATGCTGGAAGGGAAAGACCAAGGGCACCTAGTGCTCCTGTACGAGCCAGAAACTGGCGACGGGTCATTTGGTTCTTTGGTGTTGGTGTCGACATGTTCATTCCCCTTTGTGTTGACGTGTTCTTAAATATTAGAGCGTTGACTCAATGTGATCGATATCAGTGGTATTCGAACCGGCTTTTTCTGGCCAGCCCGCCAATATGTACCCACAATCAGCATCCCATGACACATTGATAGTCGCACCAACCGATATTTGCGGCATGCGTGCCGATGAGTCGGCCAAGCAGGTCAATTCTGTGCCGTCAGCCAGACGAACGATCATCCGCGCCGTAGCACCCTGGAACACCAGGTCGGTCAAAGTGCCATACAGGCTTTGGCCGTTCGCATCGGCTTGCTCAGACGGGCGAAGTCGCTCTGGGCGAAGCATCACCGAAACATGAGCGCCAACTGCATGTGCGGACGCTTGTCCCGCGACACGAATGGTCGACCCAGCTTTCAATGCAACAACAGCATCTACACCATCGTGACCCTGCACTGTTCCGGGCAGCAGGTTTGCCGAGCCAATGAACCCGGCAACAAACAGCGATGCCGGCGAGCGATAGATCTCTTGTGGAGTTCCTATCTGCTCAACATGACCTTGGCTCATGACCGCTATGCGATCACTCATGGTGAGCGCTTCACCTTGGTCGTGAGTGACGAATATGAAACTGATTCCAACTTCTCGTTGAATGCGCTTCAACTCAATTTGCATAGCTTCCCGCAACTTCAAGTCAAGAGCAGCCAATGGCTCGTCCAGCAACAACGCACTTGGATAGTTCACCAAGGCTCGTGCCAACGCCACACGCTGTTGCTGACCGCCGGAAAGTTGTGACGGTTTGCGCTGAGCAAAGTCGCTCAACCGAACAATCTCGAGCATCTCCATGACGCTTACTTTGATTTTTGATTCATCCACCTTCTTTGAACGCGGACCGAAAGCGACATTGTCGAACACCGTCATATGTGGGAACAATGCGTACTGCTGAAACACCGTGTTGACGTTGCGCTTGTACGGAGGAACGTCCGAGACGTCCACACCGTCCAACATGACTCGACCAGCTGTTGGTTGCTCGAAGCCTGCGATCATTTTCAGGGTTGTGGTCTTGCCGCAACCAGATGGCCCCAGCATGGCGAAGAACTCGCCACTAGCGATGGAGAAATTGGCGTCATGCACCGCAACGAAGTCGCCATAGCGCTTCGAAACATGGTCAAGAACAATGACGTCGCTTGCTAATTCCCCCATTAGTGCAAAGACTAACTGTTGAGGTTGATCATCACGTGCTTAATGCGCGTGTAGTCATCAAGTGCATACATCGAGAGGTCTTTGCCGTAGCCAGACTTCTTGTAGCCACCGTGTGGCATTTCGGCCACCATTGGGATGTGAGTGTTCACCCACACGCAACCGAAGTC
>JACCDP010790114.1_pt1 | contig 20833 bp, 30 predicted proteins | sample 7445841 | NCBI WGS metagenome assembly JACCDP01 (sample SAMN15323441, study PRJNA562643) | freshwater metagenome | isolation source: river surface water | place: USA:Blue River Watershed | collected 2017-08-17
AGGTGTAATGGTTATTGGTAATCATACATCTCAAGTGGGATCTGGTACTTATTCTACATGGGAAGTAAACCTTGCAGGTTCTGCAGGTGGTGATGGTAGTTCAGGTACATCTGGCTCTAGTGGTACAGCAGGAACAACAGGTACTGATGGTAGCAGTGGTACAAGTGGATCTAGTGGAACTTCTGGTTCAAGTGGAACGTCTGGAACTTCTGGTACAGATGGATCAAATGGTACATCAGGTTCTAGTGGTTCTGCAGGTACAAGTGGTAACCAAGGTCTAGATGGTAACTTAGCTATTTGGAGAATTAAGAATACTACAGATACATCAACAGACCCTGGCTCAGGCTACTTTGCAATTAGCACAGGATTGAGTTGGAGTGGTACAGCTACAAGCATTGCAATAGATAACATTTCTTATGATCCTGCAGTTAACTTATCTGCATATCTTGACTATTTACAGAACAACACTGTAATTAGATTGACAAAAGTTAATGATAAGAATACATATAAGTTTTTATTAATTACAAGTTTATATCCTTTAGTACCTGGCTTTGAAGAATACACTGTTACTCAGTTGGCATCAAATGGTAATGATCCAGATCCTAATGATGAGTTCTATTTCAATATTATTGGTGTGAGTGGTTCATCAGGTACTGCAGGTACATCAGGTACAGCAGGAACTTCAGGCACTGATGGATCATCAGGAACTGATGGTTCTTCTGGAACTTCAGGTTCTTCTGCATCAGCAGGTACATCTGGTAGTGCTGGTACATCTGCAACAAGTGGATCATCAGGCACGTCAGGTACAGATGGCTCAAGTGGAACCAGTGGTACAACAGGTACTAGTGGAACAGATGGCTCTTCTGGAACTAGTGGTAGCTCAGGAACATCAGCATCTAGTGGTACATCAGGAACTGATGGTAGCTCTGGTACTGCTGCATCTTCAGGAACTTCTGCAAGTGCAGGAACAAGTGCTTCTTCTGGTACAGCTGCAACTTCTGGTGAGTCAGCTACATACAATGGAACATCAAGCACAACACAAACATTACCTTTAGCTTAATATTATGGCAATCTTTAACGTACAAACCAATCTGAGATTCGTAGCAAATGACTTTGTTAAGGTCACTGCTGTAGGTAGTCCAAGCACATTTGTTATTGGAAGAGTGGTATCATATATAGCAAACACTGGTACATTAGATATAACTGTTGTACAACAATCTGGTACAGGAACATACAGTTCTTGGACAGTAGAATTATTTGGATATAATGGATCTTCTGGTGGAGCTGGTCTAGCAAGAACTTCTGGTGATGCTGGAACTAGTGGTACATCTGGAGAGTCTGCAACATCTGGTACATCTGGATCTGCAGGAGGTTCTTCTTCTTCAGGCACATCTGGAACCTCAGGTTCTAGTGGTACATCAGGTGTATCAGGAACATCAGGAAGCTCAGGAGTTAATGGTCCTACAGGACCCACAGGCCCACAAGGAGCCACTGGACCAACAGGTCCTACAGGTTCATCTGGTACATCAGGATCTTCAGGGGCAACAGGACCAACAGGTCCCACTGGACCTGGAGGTGCACAAGGCCCTCAAGGACCAGCAGGTCCTCCAGGACCAACAGGACCAGCAGGACCACAAGGTCCAACAGGTTCTAGTGCATCATATAACCAAGACTTAAACTCAGGTGCTAGTACAGTAAGATATGCTCCATTAACTGGTGGGTCTTATCTTTTCTCTTATAGTAGATATTATACAGGAGGAGACCTAGGTAAAGGTATTGCTAGTAACGTAGCTCCTACATGGCAAGGATTTGGTTTTGGTTGGGCAACAGATGCTGGATTAGGTGGAACATACTTCTTCAATCCTTCTTCAAGAGATTTAAAGAAGAACATTGAACCAATGACTGCATCTGGTATGGATATCATTAATAGAACTAATATAGTTACCTATGACTATGATCATGGTATGCATGAAGAAATTTTACAAGTAGGTTTCATAGCTGAGGATACTCCAGAAGAATTAGCTACCTTTGAGTATGACAAGATGGACCTTAGCAACACTGCAGCAGTAATACTAAAAGCTATTCAAGAAATAGATTCTAGAATCACTATATTAGAAAATCAACAATAATGGCAACATTTTATATAACAACTGGTTTATCTTATCAAGCAGGAGATGTAGTACAACTTAGCCATGATGCTAATAACTATGTCATTGGTACTGTAACATCTTACAACCCTTCAACAGGACAATTAGATATTACAGTAAATACTTCTGTTGGTAGTGGTAGTTACAATACATGGAAGGTTAACTTGTCTGGTTTTGCTGGATCTGCTGGTACAGCAGGTACGTCAGGCACATCTGCATCCTCTGGAACAGCTGGTACTTCTGGTACTGCAGCTAGTTCAGGAACAAGTGGTGCATCTAGTACAGCAGGAAGTTCTGGAACCAGTGGTTCAACTGGTACAGATGGATCAGCTGGTTCAGCTGGAACGAATGGTACATCTGGATCAAGTGGAGCTCAAGGTCCTCAAGGACCAACAGGTCCTCAAGGTGCAACTGGTCCAACAGGAGGCAGTGGTAGTTCTGGTGTATCTGGAGTAAATGGTCCAACTGGACCACAAGGACCAAGAGGTCCTCAGGGTCCAGCAGGTGCTCCTGGACCTTCACCAACTGGTCCTCAAGGTCCTCCAGGACCTACAGGTGCACAAGGTCCACAAACAGTATATAACCAAGCATTGAATACAAACAATAACGTTTACTTCTATTCAATGGAAGGAAACTCTTTGTATGCTCCTATATTCTATGTAACTAATGGTGCTCAGTTTAATGGTGCATTTGGTTATGGTCCTCATGGATGGATAGGTGACTCTGCTTGGTATACATATGGTGCAGTAGGTGCTGCATATTTCTATGGTACATCTACAAGAGATGTTAAAAAAGACATTGAACCATACAACGTTAATGCCACAGCTATTATTAGAGATACAGAAATTATTACATATAACTATGATCTTGATGATGAAAAAATGTCTGAATATAAAAAGATAGGTTTCATAGCAGAAGATACTAATGAAGACATGGCATCTGCAGAACATGATAAAATGGAAATACCTGCAACTTTAGCTGTAGCTATGAAAGCAATACAGGAATTGGATGCAAGAATTAATGCTTTAATACAAAAACAAAACTCATAACTATGACTATAAATGATGTAGAATTTTCAATAAAAATTCAACGCTTACAAGTTAATCCTGACAATGGTTACAAAGAGAATGTAGTAACAAGAGTAAGTTGGCAACTGGTTGCTAAATACACTGATCCTGTAACAGGACAAGAACACATTGTAACTTATGATGATACTACCACTCTTAAGTTCATTGATGCTGCTGGATATATTCCTTTTGAAAATTTAAGTGAACCAGACTTAGTTACTTGGGTAGAAGCTAGGGAGAATCAAAGAACAAGAAATATGGAGTGGAGAAAACAAAACATATTTAAACTTCTTCAAGAGAAAGTAAAACCAACAAATGTTACTGTTGATGAAACTTCTTTGCCTTGGATTCAACAATAAAACCAAATAAGAAATGCCTTATTCAAATATAACATTCACTGTACAAACAGGACTTTCATTCTTAGAGAATGACTTTGTACAAGTTAGTGCTAATACTAGTAATTATATTATTGGTAGGGTTGTTTCGTACAATCCTTCCACTGGTGCTTTGATCATTACACCTTTGCAGTCTGTAGGTTCTGGAACATTTAGTTCTTGGACAGCTGCATTAACTGGTCCATGGGGATCTTCTGGTACAGCTGGTACTTCAGGAACAGTAGGAACATCAGGTAATCATGGAGCTGCACGTACATCAGGTAATCGTGGCTCTTCTGGATCTTCTGGAACTTCTGGGTCTGCAGGTTTATCACGTGCATCAGGAGCATCTGGTTTATCTAGAAACTCTGGTAGTCCAGGTAACTCTGGTGTAAATGGTCCCACTGGTGCTCCAGGTGGCACAGGTCCTACAGGTCCACAAGGTCCTTTAGGTCCAAGAGGAACCTCTGGTTCTTCAGGAGTAAATGGTGGCCCTGGACCTCAAGGACCACAAGGATTTACAGGTCCTACAGGACCTCAAGGAGCTCAGGGTCCTACTGGCCCTCAAGGGCCTCCTGGTCCCACTGGTCCATCAAATAGTAACAACCAGACATTGAATCAGTTCTCTCCAATGACATTCAATGTGTGTGCTTGGGACCAATTATATTATGGTTCTAACGTATATGCAAACAGTGGACAAGGTGCTAGAAGTAGTCCATCTGAAGTTAGATTTATTACAGGTCCTGGTGTTTGGTATTCAGACAATGGTCCTATTGGTTCTCCTAACTTCTTTCCTACATCAACTAGAGACGTAAAGACAAACATTCAACCTTACACAGGATCTGGATTAGACCTAGTAAATGCTACAGAGATTGTAAGATTTAAGTTTGATATAGATGGCTTAGAAGATGATGCTAAGGTTGGATTCATAGCAGAAGATGCACCAGTAGAATTTACAGGACCAGATAGAGACAAAATGATTTTACCAACAACAGCAGGTATTATAATGAAAGCTCTGCAAGAGCTTGATACAAAATTAAGAATTTTGGAAGGTAATGCTTAAAGCGTTACCTTTGTTTTTTAAACCACCATTATGAAAGTAGAATTACAACCAATATTTCCTACAGAGGAAGTGGACATTCAAAATTATTATTATTACAATACAGGATTCTCTCCTGAAGAATTAGAAAAAGTTTATAGAGATGTAGCTACTCTTCCTTTTCATAAAGCAAGCACAGGAATGGAAAATGGTCCTGCTGAAAAAGAAATAAGATCCTCTTCTATTAAATGGATTCCTAAAAATGAGAAGTGGCAGTGGTTATATGAAAAGTTATTCACCATGGCTGTTGAAGCAAATAATTCGCTATGGCACTTTGATCTGTTCACAGCACTGGATTGTATTCAATATACAGAATACTATGATGTAGAAGGTGGACATTATAACTGGCATCAAGACATTGGTCCTGGTCCTATGTCCAAAAGAAAAGTAAGTATTACTGTTCAACTATCAGACTCTGATGAATATGAAGGTGGTGACTTACAATTATTTAAAGGTGGTGATCCTGAGAAAGCTGACGTAGCACCAAGAGGAAAGGGAGTTGTATTTATCTTCCCTTCCTTCATGATGCATAGAGTTACACCTGTAACAAAAGGAACTAGACGTTCGTTTGTATTATGGGTTGGTGGAACACACTATAAATAATTATTTCATACTATGAATTTCTAGATAATTAGTTTTATCATCGTTAAAGCCTAGTCTTCCTTTCCAAAAAGAATTGAACGCTAGGCTTATTCTTTGCATTTGACCTTGTAATTCTGGAACACCATGATACATTTGTGATGGGAATAGTACAACATCTCCTGTCTTTACAGGGACATGATATTGATTACTATTGAATTCATTAGATCTATCGTTATCTATATGCCACACTTGTGGAGTATCTTGTTGAAATTGTATCTCATCTAGTTCATTATCTGCCACTATATAAAACACACCACTTACTATACTGTTAGGGTGATAGTGTGAATGATGGAATCCTCCTGGTTTGGTATAGTTCAACCAAGATTGAGTTACCTCAAGTTTTATAGATTCTTTGTCTCTAGGACAATATATCTCATCTACCCACATATCTAAACACTCTTGTGCAAACTTTTTTAATTCTACAAAGGCAGGTTCTTCTAATATTCTTCTACTCACTGAGCTTCTGTTTCCTACACTCTTACCAATTGGTGTACCATATACCAATTCTAATTGCTCAGCAGTAAAAGGAGTTGGGAACTTTGTTTTTATAATAGGTTGAGGGAATAAAAAATGTATTTTCTTTTCCATGTTATTGAGGTTTATATTGTTTTTGTTCTGGTATATTTATTTTTAAAAAGTTAATTCCTTTCATTGGTCCTTCTATAAAACCAATGTTGCCATTAAAGAATGAGTTGAATGCTAAGCTAAGTCTTCCTTCTCTTTGTATAGTGGGTACACTATGGCTTAGATTAGATGGAAAGATAACTAGGTCTCCTGTGTTTACTTTTATAGGAACATCTAGCATATTAAAAGGTGTGTCCTCCTTTGGCTGTACTTGCCAGTTCTCTCCACTATCCATCTTAGTAAACACTATTGTATCATCTACAGCATCTACGTACAACACACCACATAGTACACTGTTATGATGAGTGTGCTTGTAATGGAACTGATCTTTCTTAGAGAAGTTTAACCAAGAGTGTGTTATCTTCATGTATATATCACCTGGGTTAATTGGATTATATATTTGTGTAAGATAATCTTGTAGTGCATTCTGACACAGTTGTTTTATGTCAAACAATGGTGGTTGTTCTAATATATAAATGTCTTCTGTATTAGAACCATTGTCTCTCACTTTATCTTTAAAAGTCATCATGTAATCTATCTCTGCTTGAGTAAAGTCTCTTGCAATATTAGACACTGTAATAACAGTTGGGAATATAGGTAGAACGTATCCTGGTTTCATATTATCTTTGTTGAGAAGGTACATTAATTCTTAAGAAGTTGATTCCATCTATAGCTCCTTTTATAAACCCAAGCTCACCATCCCAAAAGGAATTAAATGCAAGACTTATTCTTGTGTGTTCATGTTCTGTTTTAGGAACACTATGCATTAAGTTAGATGGAAACAACACTATGTCTCCTGTTTTTACAGGCACTGTAAACTCATTACAGTTAAAGTAGTTTTGTTGCAGTGCTTGAAGTTGCCATGGTTCACCATTAGATCTCTTGGTAAACACAATGTTATCAGACTCTATCTTAGCATTGATATATAGACATCCACTGATGATACTATTGTGATGACAATGCTTGTGATGATATTGAGTCTTATCTGTATAGTTCAACCAAGACTGTGTAGGTACCAGTCTTATGTTATCAGGATTGATAGGATTATAAACCTGCATCAAGTAATCCTGTAAAGCTTCTTCCACCATCTTCTTTATCCCAGCCAACCTTGGGTTCTCCAAGACTAATACATCCTTTGTAGTTATATTACCTGTGTTTGCCCTCACTGTATCTTTATATTCTAAGACACAGTTTAATTCATCAGGAGTAAAGTCTCTGTCAATGTTATTCAACCATAGACATGTTGGAAACATTGATACTGGTTCACCTTTTATCATAACACTGATTTAATTACATCTAATACTGTTTCCATAGTGATAGACTTATGACATTCAAAATGTCTAGGTGTATCCTCATGCTCAGGACACCAATTCCAATCACCCTTATTAAACTTGAACACAGGATTATTCCAACAACCATTACATACTTCCATGTTAGTTATACGTGTACAGTTACCTTGGAACTCATGGTCAAGTGTGGTAAAGTTACTGATCATTACAGTGTGTTTACCAATACCCCAGTTCAACCAGCTGATACCACTAGACAATCCAACAAACATATCTGCATGATGTAGATAGTTCATTACGTTCTGTAATGATTTATCTTCTAATGTCTCTGCTCCATAGTCATCAGCTTCTTGAGACATTTCAATCACTCTATATCCCCAGCTCTTTAATCTTTCTATTAGCTGTGGCCAATAGTACCAGTGCTTACACTGTGCTGTAGATCTAGTAGATATACAAATGTATTGATTAACTATAGGTCTTTCTCCTGGTGTGAATGCTATTCTAGGTTCTATCTCTATATGATCTAGGTGCAAGATGTTACTTGCTGCTTGTTGCAATGGTATAGTTGCAGGATGCACAGGCTCAGAATGTTTATTCCAAAACCAGCCAAGCTCCACTTGACAAACTATATTCTGTACTGTCACTCCTCTACCTACAAACTCTAGTTCAGGATATACAGATTCAAATAGTTCATTCTTAAATGTAGATACTATGACATGACATTTGTATTTGTTTTGGAATTCTAAACAATATGGTATCCAAGCTATGCTATCTCCAAGACTCTTAGACTCAAATACAATAAACACTCTCTTACCTGCTAGCTCATCTAGTAAGTTGATTTGCTTAACTGTACGTCCTTGATACTTAATAAAGATAGATATATCAGATAAGTATCTTCTGTTAAGTCTAGCCCAGCTTCCTGGTTTCATCTTTGTTTCATACAGAGTTTCATTTGCTTTTCTATCTACAAAGCTTACGTCATATTCTCTGTCCTTTCCTTCATCATCTAATAGCTCAAAGTAAAGACCATTGATGTGTAGTAATTTATATGTTATCATTATTTCTCTGTATTAAAAAAGAAGGTTTGAAATAGTCTACCTGATTCTAAATCTCTTCCAAAGTAATCAAGTGACATGTGATATAAATCTCCACGATATAACACAAGTCTGTTATATAGATTTCCTAATCTATCTACCAGTTCCCATTTAGTCATATCGTAATAGTCTGCTACATCATCAGATAAAGGTTCTTCATTTGGATTTTTTCTATCCCAACCTCTTTTCTTAGTATTCTTATCTCTAAACAATCCTGTACCTGCAGACAATGGAGCATCAGGAGTTAAGTAAAGAACACCTGCCCAGTCTGTACCATCTGCGTGTAACCAAGATCTATCATTGGCTGTGGTATATTGAAATGCTCCTGAAGCTTCATCTCCCCACCAAGTTACCTCACCTGCAAAGGGTCTGATGAATTCTTGTATAGTATGTTTAATAGTGTCATCAAGATAAGACTTAGTTCTCCAACCAGGATAGTTTCCTTTATAGTCAAACTCTTGGGTCAATATATACTTTCTAACTTCATCTGGATTATTATAGAAGTCAGTGATTGTTAATGATTCTACTCTCATAAGTTTTCATATGCGTTTATGTACAACTGTCTTGTTCTCTCTGATGTATAGCCTTCATTAATCTTTAATACATTGTCATAGTATTTCTTAAGAGTCTTACATACATTGAACCAGCTTCTACTCTCACGTGCAGCTAACATTTCTTTTCTTCTTTGGTCATAGGTCTTGATAGTCTCTTGTATACCTTTAATAACAGCTTCTGTACTAATGTTAGGTAAAACCCACATACCATCCATGTGTCTAGATCCTCTGTATGTTCCCACAATGGGAACTGCACATGCTGTGGCTTCCATAAGTGTTAGATTAGGATGTCCTGCTTCTAACATAGATGGGTGTAAGAATATATCATGTGTTTGATACAACTCTCTCATCTCCTCATCTGTAGGGTTTGTTAACTTTAAAGTTAACTTTGGATAGTCTAATAGTTCAGAGTGTATCTCAAAGAACTTATTGTTATCAGGATGGCCAGCTATAGTGATAGGAAGATTTAATTCCTTAGCTGCTTCAATACCATATCTAAATCCTTTTCTATCAAAGCCACTATCTCCTGCTAATCCATTGTTAGCTATCATCAATAATGCATATTCAAACGTAGTTGTAAGAGCATAGTTTGGTGTAAAGAAATCTGTATTAGCACCATGTGGTAAGTAGAATAACTTATCAGTCTCACTGAAGTAGTCAATTAAATACTCAGCATGCGTGAATGATATAATAGATCCTTTCATAGCAGCTAAGTTTTGTTTGAACACCCAACTATCTTTACCATACCATTCTGTATGATGATCATGTAGAGAGAATACATAAGGAATATTATTATCTCTACAATGTAAAGCCTGGTTAGCAAGATGTGCATGTACAATTGTATCTGGCCATCTCTCTAGTTCATTCATATATTTGATATCAACTTGGACATCTAACTTTTCTAAGTTTTGTTTGTACTCCCATATAAGTCTTTCTACAGCACCCCATCCATTTGGTGGTATGGTAATTAGTCCTGTAGCTACATGTACTACTCTCATTTTCTAAATGTTTTTTGTGTGTTGTCTATTAATGAAAATCCATCAGCCTGGGTAGTAAGTCTTTTCTTAACTATACCCATTCTATCTCCTGCAAAGATATTATTAAAATAGATATCAGCAGCATCCCATTTGTGCATTCTTAAAGTTTCTTTTAACCATGGAGCTATGTGAGCTGGGAACATAACACATTGTAAACCTATAAGGTGATTTGTAACGTACATCTTCTCATTGATATCTTTGATAACAGGACTTTGAGGCCAGCCATGTTCTAATGTATCCTTGTCTCCAAATGACATATACTCTATACCATTCTCTACAAGCTGAGCTGCACAGTCTTCTACAGTATCAATGAATTCGTTAATTGGTGTTTCAATGATACAATCTCCCTCACATACTATCAGATAGTCACAGTCATGGAATTCACTTAGGATGGCATTCTTGAATGCTTCATAGCATCCATAATGTGCTGGGGTAAGTGCAGTACCATACTGTCGAACTTGCTCTTCATTGAAGAGTTCCATCGAAACACAAGCTGGTCTGAGACAGTTATATGATGGTGGCAATGACTTATAGGGTGGGTTAAGTTGTAGTCTATAGTCCCATCCATGGTTGACAACGTCAATAAGGGAGTTTCTACTAGCTCTTTCTCTTTCATCATTTAGTGTAGTTTGTATGTGAATTAATTTGATCTTAGGTCTATCTTTCTTCTTCCACTTAAACTTACCTGTATTCTGATACAAGTGGAGGTTGTCCTTGGTTAACTTGAACTCTTCTACCTTGTAACAAGTGTCCCCATCGTAGAAGTCCATTCTGACTTCAATTGGTTCTCCCTTGAATTCAAACTCATATGCCCACTCATGTCTTTGAGAAGGAATAATTCTCTTCCATATCATATCTCCTATGCCTACATATATCATTCTATGGTCTCTGTTATATGTAAAAAAATAGAACATATAATTGTTTGGTTTTCCAACAACAGGAACAATAGAATAATACTCACTGTTAGATGCTACTCCTAACCCACTGTGTATCAATAGAGTATCTTTATGGTTGGTAACTAAGTGCACATCATTTGGATTGAAGCTAAATATCACCTTGGATAAATAGTCCTCTAGGTAGTTCTCACATCTTCTTCTCTTGCATACTTCGTTCCACTCTTCTGGTGTACGTACATCATCAAACTCCTTCAAGAAGAAATCTGTATCAAACATAATACCATTAGTCTGGATTCCCTTACCCTGAGGGGTTGGTAGGGTGGCAGCATATAATTTCTTATCTGTTCTAAATGCTTCATTGATTGCAGGAATATCCATAGGATCTAATGTAACATCGTATGTACTATAGAAGAACCTTTTACATCCAAGCTCTTTGGCTGCCTTAGCACCATTAAACATATTGGTTAAGACAGTAAGGGACTGATTGCTATCCTTCAATCCATTGATGTTTATCTCAGCATAGTAGTCTGGTCTTTCATTGTAGAATCTTGTATAGTAGCTATGGTGAGTTAATGGATTATGTTTATCATAGATGTAGTAGTCTACCATCTTCTGGGTTTCCTTGTCTACAGGGTAGTGAGATAATAAAATAATCTTTCTGCCTAATGGCTTTAAGCTATTGATAGTATCCTTGGTCCACTGCACTCTGTCCTTGATGTTTGGATAGGTACCTATAATGATACACTCTTCATCTAACACATCTAAGTTTAAAGCTTTCACAATTTTGGTAGTGTCACTACTGATATCACCAGTTAAATAAACCATGTTCTCTGCATCATTATATTTATTACAGTATACATCTAGATTGTACATTACTTTGATCAAGTCATCGTATTGCATAGCTTCCTTGATTGCAATAGGATTTAACTCCTTGTTACCTCTGTCACCCTTGGATGGGAAGAAGAATACATCACATGCTTCTAAGAATTGAGTTACATCATTACGCTCTCCCCACACAACACAATTGTCTGGTTTGTTTTCCATAAGAGGTTGCCAATAGTCAGCAAAGTTACCAGCCTGGTTACCTAAGAAGTGAAACTTTACCTTGTGCTTCTCCATTCGTTTAGCTATCTCAAATGCATATGCTTGATTCTTACGTGGAGTAAATAGACCTACAGTTACAAAGTGTTTGTACTCAGGATCTAAGCCAAACTGTTTCTGTCTCTCCACCTTGTTTCTTTCTTTCTTATCTATAGGATACTCAATCACCTCCATAGGCACATCCAAGTGTATGTATTTGAATGAGTTGTATGAGCTGACAAATATAAACTTATCAGGCATCCACTTCTTCCACTTAGGATTGAATGAACTGTCGTGTGTAGTCTCTGATATCTTCCAGGTTCTAGTGTCTGAATAGATGAATGCAGAGATCTTATCGTCCATGAACATCTCTGGGAACTCTTCCATCACTACAATATCTGGGCTAAAGCTACACATAATATGTACCAGCTCAGAAAACTTATCTTCACCTAGAGAATGGAAGTTTGTTCCTTCTCCTAACATGTCAATAATTCTTAAACGTTGTACAACAAAGTTCCATGCTAGGAATGAATACTCTACTACCTTGACTTCAAAGTGGTCCTTTAATAACTCTACTTTATTTACTGTTACCTGGGGGGCTCCTCCTGTTGATAAGTGAGGAGTGATTATTAATAGTTTTTTCATATAGTATATATATTACTGTTAATTGCATGCATCACCTGAGCTACAGATGGATGACATTCAAAGGTTTCTTTCTTCTCTAAACATCCAATCAATGGCTGTACATAATCTATAGTTGGCCAATACTCTAATGCATACTTCATATTAGAGCTGCAGTGTAATCCACATGCTCCTCTTACATAAATGTGCTTACCTTCTTTTCTACGTGGTCTTCTAAACTCTGGATTAATAGGAGATCCTAATTCAACAATATCTGTACTGGTTGTACCTGCTAGATGTAGAATACCAGAGTCCATAGTTATTACAACTGTAGCATCATTAATCAAATGCCAGGTCTCAGAGATAGATGTCTGATTCATTAAGTTGATAATATTGTTCTCCATCTCATGTACAGGTTTCTGTACATTAAAGAATCCAGTCTCAGCACTATCTTTACCTACAGCCACTACAGTGTATCCATATTTAATTAACTCTTCAACTAATTTGATCCAGTTATCTTGTGACCAGGTTCTATTAGGCCAACTATTAACAGGATGTATTACAGCATACTTACCATGTATAAAATTCTTCTTAGGTTCAATAGGCTGATAGAAACATTCCATTTCATCTTTTCCAAGCATAAAGCCTAGGTGTACAGCATGGAACTGTCTGATGTCCATCATGTTATGTTTCATCTCTATACCACGCTCATCTTTCTTACCCACTAGGTAAAAAGAACTATGCATGATGTAGTTAGCTTTGAAGTAATCTTTATCTATAGAGTCAGCTTTGTAGCTCTTCTCTACATGAGGATTCATCTTAAATAACTCTGGCATCTTAGAGATGACAATGATTTTTCTCTCATATGCATCATATAGTTTCTTGATTGTAGGGGTAGCACATATAAGGTCCCCTAATCCATTACATTCTGATAAGTCTAAACAAACTGGTTTCATATTAATAATTTATATAGTATCCATAGCCCTCGTCCTTGTACAACAAATGCATACATGGATATCTCTCTAGGAATATATTGTGTGTTAAATCTGGTTGGTGATGTATCTCATGTACATTACCATCATACTCTCCCTGCTCATACATATAAGGTACAGCTATTAGTAATTTTTTACCTGCATCATTCATCTTCTTTACAAGGTTCATAGCCTCATACTTAGGTATATGCTCTAATATATCTCCCATGATGATGTAGTCATATGGAGAGAAATCAAATGCTAAGATATTCATGTTGTATACATTGTTGTACATCTCATGTAATCCAAATCTTTCTATATATGGTTCGAATATCTCTATAGCATCTATGTATACATAGTCACCTAACATTCTACCATAGGTGCCTGCTCCTGCACCTACATCTAACACCTTATGATTAGGTTTAAGTACTATAAGTAGGTGGTGCTTTATCTCTTCTTTAAATGCTGCTGAACTATATGGCATGTTATTATTTTAAAAAGTTTCCAGCCTCATCAAACTGCTGGTCAAAGTTAGTTGTTAGTACCCATCTTTCCTCACCTGACTTATTCTCCTGAGTCTTGTGTTTCATCCATCCAGGGAATACAAGAATGTCTCCAGACACTACAGGTATCTCAGTCCACATCCACTCAGGATTATCATGATAGTAAAAAGACTTAACTTGTTCTAATGGATCGTGAGCCATAAAATAACCTCCATTCTCAGGCATCTTTAAATAGGCTGCAGCCACCATGAATGTATTTGAATGATTGTGAGCATGTGTTTTACCCTCATGATAATGTACGTTACACCAACTATTAGAAACAGTATACTTATGATATGTATTAGAATAACCCATACCTTGTACAGATATATCTCTAACCATTACTTTTAACCAGTCAAAGTAATTTTTAAATTCTGGTAACTTGTGTGGTTGTTTCTTGTTCTGATGGGACGTATGTCCATTGCTAACTAGTGACAAACCTTTAGGAGTAGTTGTCACCAGTTCATTACAAATAGGATATAGAAAGTCCCAATCAAACTCATAATGTAATTTGAATATATATGGGGAGTGTGCGTTGACAATACTTATTTGCTCCATTTTTGCATTAGGTTAGTTGTTAAAACCCATCTGTTTTCATCAGACAGATTAGGTTGTGTTTTGTGATTTAACCAACCAGGAAACACTAATATATCTCCAGAGATGGTTGGTATCTGTCTCCAAAGATGAAAGTTATGAACAGGTAACATAGCTTTATGATATTCTAGTGGATCTTTACATAGAAAGTATCCACCATTTTCAGGCATATATAAATACGCAGCCACCACTATAGATGTACAAGCATGATTGTGTTCAGTTGTTATACCACTCTTGTTATGAACATTCACCCAGCTATTTGAAACATAATAGTCCATAGCTATGTCATTATCTTTTAATGACTGGTCACCTTGCTTACCAATACATACTTCAGCAATGCTTGGAATACAAGACATTAACCATGAGTAGAATGGTGCAAACTCTTTTATCTGGTGTGGTTTTAGATTGTTATACTGTGATGTATGTCCATTGGTTAGCTCAGCAGCATCTGTAAACTTGCTACCTTCAACTAAGCTTTCACAAATTGGTTCCAATGTTTTCCAATCAAAATCAAAATGTAATCTAAAAAGATAAGGATCAAATGGATTAATTATTTCAATTGGTTGCATAGTTGAAGGTTTTAAAGTACCACTTATATTGATTATATATTTGTTGACACATCTCCTCTCCTAAAATATCTACAGCCCTAGAAGGTTTAAGTTGTACATCTTTGTCTATGTCATGATTAGCAAAGTGTACAATGTCATTATAGATTGTTACTTGTTCTACATTAGTAAAGTCATGTAAATAAAATGGAATCTCTAAGTAGTTATATATCCTACTTATTTCCTGTAAAGGGTTCTTACAAAAGTCTTCATATCTAACAAACAATACGTTGTGTTTGAAACTGATGACATCCTTCAGTTGCTCCAAGCTTGTACCTAAGGGAGAAGAACTAAGCCATTTGTTTATTCTTTTGTCTAAAGATGTATTGTCAAAGGTGTTCCAGTTGACATGCATGTTATGTTTCAATGGATCTCTTCTAAAGTTTTCTTCAAATGAACAAACTATATCTCTAAGATCTCTAACCATTATAATTATCCTTGGCTGCTCATCAATAAAGATCTGTTCCAAGAAACTATAATAATGCATCCAAGCAAAGTGTTTATCTAAATAATAGTCTTTACCTGTGAATGCTTTTGCATAAGCTTGCATTCCCACTCTGTTGAATTCTAAGAATGCTTCTTTAGTTACATTTGCTTCATCAGGATGTACATATTGCATCATAAATGTGAAGTTATCTTTTGCTGTAGACATAAAGTCTAGCAAGATACTTGCAGATGATACATATATATTATTGTTCTGAGCTAGCACATTCTGTAACAGCGTGCCACCTGACCTAGGTAGGGAGGCATTAAAAAATAGACCCTTCATCTTCGTTCATTTGTTTTCTTATCTTAGTAGCAGATATCTCACTTATGTTTGCAGGGGGCACATGTTCAATAACATCATATCCTACACCACGTCCAAAGTTAATACTTTCTATGTCAGGAATAATTATGATTCTTATCACCCCTTTGATGATTAAATCTCCTAGTTCCTTAGATATATTCATCAACACCTCATGTGGGGACCATGGGTTCTTCTCATCAGGTTCTACATCTCTAATAGCTATGAGTACCTTCTTACCCTGGTTCAATTGTTGATCAATCAACCATCTGTGTCCAGTATGCCATGGTTGCCATCTACCTATGTACATAGCCCATTCACCTGACTTACCAGTACCTTGTGCTAGAATATTTTGCATATGTTTTTGATTTTGTCTATACTTTGGTGTATTGAAGTGTTAGACGTGTTAATGATTACATCTATGTCGTCCATGTGTGGGAGCTCAAAGTCTGCCACTTTAAATTGGTCCTTGCCTCTGTCCTCTTCGTATATTAGGTAGACCCATTTAACTTTCTTACTTAACTTGCTTAGGTACTCTCTGCACTCTTCATAAGGATACACTAGTGATAACACTACATTTGAGTGTACAGAATTCAGGTAGACAGCTATGTCACTAGCCCTGTTCAGGTTCTTAATCCTACCTTCTTTACTGTAATCTTTGTTCTTGAATATGTCTCTTAATGTGTCCCCATCCAGGTGATGAAAGTTTTCTTTGACAAAGTGCTGGGCCAAGGTAGTCTTACCAGATCCAGGCTGTCCAAAAATAACTATAATCATTGTTGAATATTTGGAACAAATGTACTACTTTTGTTGATAATAAACAACAATTTTATGCAAATAGAAGTTTCAATTGGAGAAATAGTAGACAAGTATACTATACTCATGATCAAATCCTCTAAAATCCAGGACCCTGCTAAGTTAGAGAATGTCAACAAGGAGTTAACATATCTGATAGATGTTCTTAAAAAAGAGGATCCATTGATGACAGACTATCCTCTAACCAAGGCACTGTTGGAAATCAATAAAGCTTTATGGAATGTAGAAGACTTACTTAGAGATTTTGAAAGAGCTAAAAGCTTTGGCAAGGAGTTCATTGATCTTGCTAGAAATGTATACAAATTGAATGACAAAAGAGCTGATATTAAAAAACAAATTAATATGAAACATGGCTCTAACTTTGTTGAGGAGAAGTCCTATCAACCCTACTAAAAAAGATTTGGTAGTTTCAACTTTTTTACTTAGCTTTGCCCCTACATATGCCATTGGTAAAGAGACACATAGCTAAGACTATTAGCTACAGAATAGTAAGCACGTCTATTGGCTTTCTTTTAATGTGGTGGGCATCAGGTTCCCTTACTGTGGGAGCTGCATTTGGAGCTGGTGAGCTCATATTCAAGCCTTTTTTATACTTCCTCCACGAGCGTGTATGGTACAAGTGGATTAAGTATGGTCTTAAGAAATAATTAAACTTACATATGTTTTAAACTAAACACCCAACTTGGGTGCATTTTTATTTATAGCCATGAGAGAAAACCCCACAATTCAAACCTTTAAGGTTTGGATATTCCCAAGCCTAGTGTCAATAATAGCCCTATTAATTTGGAATGATGTTAACGAAATCAAAGCTGATGTAAAACAGCTGATGGCCCAGTCTAATATAGACAAGACACGTATTGACAATCTGGAAAGACAGATATATAAAACAACAGCAAACTCACCTCTTTCTAACAGACCTGAGGTGCCTAGACACGAAGTAAGTTTTGCTATTCTACCTAATAGAGACCTTTTAAAAAAACAGAAACATGAAAAAATTCTTCTCTGATTTGTTTGATGACAACAATTCAATCAATGAGAAAGCTGTAATTGGATTTGCAGCTTTTATTATGATGGTAATCTTTGCTATAGCAGATATTATCACTGGTGCTATGAAACAACCATTGATTGTTAATGAGTTCATATTTGACTCATTCAAAGTATTAACAATTGCATGCTTTGGTATTGCCTCTGTAGATAAGTTTATCAACAAGAGAGCTGAAGCAGAAACCCCTAAAGAAGATGAATAAGATTTTAGTAATTATAATAGTTGCATTATTATTTACAGTGACTGCTCAGCATAAAGGTTGCAGTCCTACATATATAAAAGATGATACTGTAATATTACATGACACAACCTGGAAAGTTCATGACTCATTGATTATCAAGAAGTTGAAGATCAAAGAGGTAATACATGACACATTACCTCCAGAATACATAGCAGACACAAATTACCCTAAGCTCAAAGCTCAGTATGATGCTTTGGTTGTTGCCTACTTGGCAAAGAACATCTATGCTGACACAGTAAAGCTAGATACTTTGGGCTATGTAGCTGTAGCTGATACACTACATAAAAACGAATTACTTGGCAGATCTTATAAGTACAACTATAAGATTCCTACAGTTACTGTGACTACTACTATCACTAAGCAGGCTCCTCCTAAGGGAGCTCTATTTGTTGGTGGGGGTGTCACAGGTAACAAAAATGGTTTAAATCTGTTACAAGGAGGATTATTATATAAGTCTAAACAAGACAAGATATTTGGTTTACATATTGGCATCAATGGCAACAGTCAGGTTGTATATGGTGTTCAATCCTTTTGGAAAATTAAATAAGACACATGAAGAAAATCATTGAACTTATCAAGAGTCTCTTTGGTGAAGGGTCTCTTGCTAGTAAACTATTGACTATCAAGAACTTAGAAAAAGAAGTTAAAGGTGTAGTGAATGGTTCTGAGGATAAAAAACAAACAACCAAAAAAAAGAAGAAGAAATGAATGTAGATAAATTAAAAGGACACATTCCTGATGGAGTGATTGCTCAAATCCCTGGTGTAGTAGACAAGTTTGAGATCAATACACCTTTACGTTTAGCTCATTTTTTAGCACAAACAGGACATGAATCTGGTGGATTCAAAGCTGTTTCAGAAAACTTAAACTATGGTGCTGCTGGTTTACAGAGCATCTTCAAGAAATACTTTACAGCTGAAAGTGCTAAGGAGTACGAACGTAAACCTGAAAAGATTGCTAACATTGTCTATGCTAATCGTATGGGTAATGGTCCACAAGCATCTGGTGATGGATACAAATTTAGAGGACGTGGTTATATCCAGTTAACTGGTAAAGATAACTACACAGCATTTGATAAGACAGTTGAAGATGATATCTTAGCTAACCCAGATCTTGTAGCTACAAAGTACCCACTTTTATCTGCTGCTTGGTTCTTCCACAAGAATGGATTACACAAGATTGCTGATGAGGGGGCTACAGATGCAGTAGTTACTAAGGTGACTAAGCGTGTTAATGGTGGTACAATTGGTTTAGCTGATCGTATCAAACACTTCAATGAATATAATAACTTATTAAAAGGCAGTATATAATGGCTAACGCTAAGAAAAAACCTAAAGCAATGCGTAGCAGACGCTCTGGAGTTAAAAAAGCAGAACTATTAAAACATAACAATGATGTGTTGTACAATGTATGGACAGCACTCAATGCTCAACAAGTTTTAAAAAACTATAAATAATGGCAGCAAAGAAAGACTTAAATGTATCAGCAAATCCTTTGCCAATAAGCTTTAAGGAGTTTGCTAAAAACCCAATAGTGGGCACCCTTTTCCTGGTGCTCATTGCTATTTCATACCTATATATAGATATCAGAACTACATTTAAAGAACAAGCTACATCTCAGAACATACGTATTGAGAAAGTAGAAGGTAGACTTGATAAAGTACAGGAGGCTTTGAGAGTTAGTGATTCAGCTAAGGCTGTGACCACTACACAGTTGCAAACATTGCAACAGTTAGGAGCAATCAAAGGACTTAAGTAATGAAGAATATATTATATATATTAATATTGTTTGCCTATGCATGCCAATCTACCACTGCTCAGAAGGTGGATGATACTATCAAAGAGGATCAAGAGTTTGAAGCTCTTCTCAAGAAGGTAGCAGCCAACAATGCATTTAGTTTACAGGTACAGGCAAAGGCACAAGAGACACAAACACAGATTGTTACACAAACAGTCGAGAAGATAACTACTTTAAAAGAAGAAGTTACCACACTTAAAACAGAATTAAATGAAGTTAAAGCAACTCTGGATAGTGTTAGTGCTGACACTGGTGTCAGTTTCCTCATACTCCCAATATCCAAAGATAAAAAAGATAGGTCAGGACTCAGTGGTGATCATGACAGTACAGCAAGGAGAATACATTAATACATTATATAAACAATATAGGTTTCAAATAGATTCATTAAGCGTTGATGCTCAATTAAATAGAGCTGCTATAGACTCATTGAGACTTAAATGTGATAGCCTTGGAAAGGTAATGTATGACGCTGCTCAGTACAAATGGAAGTATGAAGCCAACAGAGAGATCTTTTTGAAGGTCCAAGTGGACGAACATAAAAGAGAGAAGCTACACGAGATATCAAAGCTCATCATGGTGGGGATTATTATTTTACAATTCACTACAATAAATCAGTTACAAGATATTATAAACCAAAAATAAATCAACATGGCAAAAGCTAAATCAGCAGGTTCTGCTAAAAAGATCACCTTTGGAAAACGCAAAGGTGGTAAGGCAAGTAAGTTTAAAGGTCCAAAAGACAAACCTACTAAGCCTTATAACAGACAGGGCAGACTCTAACTAAAAAAGTTAAAACACTTATAATTAAAATTGTTATTGTAAATTATTGACAGTCATTGTTAATAATAAAAAGTAACATATCTTTGTTTATTATGGCAATACCAAGCAGACAAATAGGCTGGGGCACAACTGACAAC
>JACCDP011461947.1_pt1 | contig 20828 bp, 16 predicted proteins | sample 7445841 | NCBI WGS metagenome assembly JACCDP01 (sample SAMN15323441, study PRJNA562643) | freshwater metagenome | isolation source: river surface water | place: USA:Blue River Watershed | collected 2017-08-17
GCAAACATGATGTTCCTGCGAAATTAACGGAATAATTTGTCATGCCAATACCTTGCCAAGGTGTAATTGCCTGACAAACTGCCGTAGTTTTCAACATAAGGACAACAATCGGCGAATTTTGACAAAAAAGTAAAAAAATGGATTATGCAATAAAACCCTACTTCAATTGTTTTGTTTAATTTTCATGATTCGTTTGTTGAGTTTTTTGTTTTCCCTACTGGTCGTGGGTGTTTCCGTTCATGCGCAGGTTACGATTTCGGGTAAGGTCATTGACCAATCTACCCGTAAACCATTGAAAGATGTAGTTGTGTTGTTGGATAAATCGGCTACCGGTGTAAAAACCGATGGAAACGGTGATTTTACGTTAACCAATGTGGAGCCAGGGTTTCACTTGGTTTCAGCAGAATTGGAAGCCTACGAAGCAACAGGTGTGGCCGAACAGTTGTATACACCGGCCAAATCTCCCTTTGTAACGATTGAAATGGAAGCACAAGCCCAAGGCATGGACGCCGTGGTGATAAAAAAATCGGTGTTGCAGCGGAGGGTTGCCGAAAGTCCGGTTTCTTCTCAACAATTGAGCATACGAGAAATTGAACGAAATCCGGGCGGAAGCAGAGATATTTCTAAAATTATTCAGAGTTTACCGGGGGTAATTGCAGTTCCTGGATTTAGGAACGACGTGGTAATTCGAGGCGGTTCACCGTCTGAAAATAAATTCTATTTGGATGGCATTGAGATTCCTATCATCAACCACTTTCAAACGCAAGGCAGCACAGGGGGACCCGTGGGCATATTAAATGTAAATTTCATCAAAGAGGTAAATCTAAATACGGGTGCTTTCCCGATTAACTATGCCAATGGATTGAGTTCGGTATTTGATTTCCGACAGATTGATGGAAATACGAATAAAATGAAGGGTCGATTTACATTGGGTAGCAGTGATGTTGGATTAACAGCGGATGGACCGCTTGGTAAAAGTAAAAAAGTAACGTACATCCTATCGGCTCGACAGAGTTATCTGCAAGGGTTGTTTGCGTTGTTGAAATTGCCATTTTTACCCAATTTTATTGATTATCAAGCCAAAGTAAAAGTAAAATTAAAAGGCAACGATGATTTGACCTTTTTAATGGTGGGGGGAATTGATTTTTTTCGATTGAACACCAAGGTTAACGATGGAGTTACGGATTCCCAAACCCTGAAATCAAACAAGTATATTTTGGGGTATCTGCCGGTGTATCGACAGTGGAACTATACGTTCGGTACCGTTTACACGCATTACAATGGGAAAAATAAAACGCAGTATTTCCTAAGCAGAAATATGCTAAACAATACCTCGTATAAATATCGGAATAACGATGAGTCCAGCGAAGCAAATCGGATATTCAATTACAACAGCACGGAGGAAGAAAATAAATTTCGGGTGGAACACAATCGCTCCGTGGGAGGATGGAAATTGATGGCGGGTTTAGGGACTGAATTTGTGCAATTTGCTGTTAAGAACGACGCGAAAGTATTGATTCCAGGTGCACCGGGGACTCCAGGCTCTGTGATCGACGTGAATTTTAACAGTTTATTGGAATTGTTTAAATATTCTGCGTTCGCGAGGGGAACAAAATCTTTTGGGAATGGGGGATTATTCAGTTTAGCAACCCGGTTGGATGCAAATTCTTACAATTCATCCATGCGAAATCCTTTCAATCAACCCACTGTATCCATGAGCGCTAGTTACCCCGTTGGATTGCCTGGTTTGTATGTGAATGCGAACGTGGGTCAGTTTCATCAGTTGCCTTCTTATACCATTTTGGGATACAAGAACAATTCCAATCAATTGGATAATAGGGATAGGGTAGATTACATACGAAATCGCTCTGCTGCGGCTGGTTTTCAATACAATGCAGGGATGAATACACGTATAACGTTGGAGGGCTTTTATAAGCAATACCAGCGTTATCCATTTAGCTTAACGGATAGTATTTCGTTGGGGAATTTAGGGACGGATTTTGCAGTATTGGGGAATGAGCCGATTGCATCCAGCAGCGAAGGGAAAGCCTATGGGATGGAATTTTTGGTGCAAAGAAGAAATAGAACGGGTCTTTACGGCATAATGGCTTATACTCTTTCGTGGAGTTTCTTTACCGATAAAAACGGCAACAGCGTAGCCAGCGCATGGGACAGCAGACATACCTTGAGTTTGGTAGGAGGGAAGAAGTTTAAACGAAATTGGGAAATGGGGGTTAAACTTCGCTTAGCTACCGGTAGACCTTATACTCCCTTCGACGTGGATAGATCCTTGGTTAAGTCGAATTGGGATATCAAAGGGGTGGCCTTGCCCGATTACAGTTTGCTAAATTCACAGCGATTGGGCAATTTCTCTCAAGTGGATTTTCGTGTAGACAAAGTGTGGTATTTGAAAAAGACGTCTATCAATTTTTATATCGATATACAGAATATGTTAAACACTGCGTACATGGGTCCAGAGACATTGATTGCTGCTCAAAATGCGGATGGAAGTTTAATAACCGACAATGCAAATGCGGCGAAATACCGAGGAGAATATCTGATGAACAGTACTGGATTTTTACAGCCTACAATCGGATTGATTTGGGATTTCTAAGGAGTTGATTTGTATACATAAAAAATGCCCTTGAATGTCAAGGGCATTTTTTTTAACACAAGGTGTGTTTTCTAATAAGAAATTCAACCTGCTGGGTTACCCCATAAAATCAAAGGTATAACCGGTAGCATGCGGGTAGATACACATCACAGGAATATCTTCGCTTCGGTTTACAATTTGTTGGGTTAATGTCCCGATAATTAACTCGCGAATTCCTTTTTCGGTGTGCGTCATTACCAAAATTAAATCTGCTTTTACGCTATCGCTGTATTGCATAACCTCGTTTGCGAAATTGTCCAAGATACTATCTTTCAGATCGTGTAACACGTATTGAATACCGCTTTCTTCCAATTGGGCTTTAACAATATTAATACCACCGGAAATACGCTTGCTTAAATATTCGTCGCTGGAATTTGAAAATACTACATGGATTTCGGACTTAAATTTTTTACCCAAATGGATTGCCCAATCTACTTTTTGTCGGGATTCCATGGATAAATCGATGGGCATTACAATTTTCTTGTATCCGTGTTCGGCCATCGGACTTTGCTTAACCACAACTACCGGTACTTCGGAGTACTGAATGGTACGAGAGGCGTTGGATCCAATGATTTGCTCCAAGCCACTGGCGCCGCTGCTACCCATAATGATGGAGTCAAAGCCGTCTGCATTGGCGATTTCAGCAATGGTTTTATACACTTTGCCTTTTTCAACCAAAAAATTCACTTTTACGCCGTTGGCCGCTGAAACTTCTTGTGCTTTTTGCGCTACTTTAGCTTTTATTGCATCAACCATCACATCGTTCTGACCTGCAGAAAACAAACCACCTAGAAAACTCTCTTCCAAAATGTATAGCAAGGTTATTTCATTGTTGTACACTTTGGCAATTTTAATGGCATGGCTCAACGCATTGTCGGAAATAGCCGAGAAGTCGATAGGGACGAGAATGTTGTTATTGGTTTTACGATTCATAAGCAGGGTGATTATTCTAATGCGAAGTTAAGCAGAATTTTTTCGATAATTTTATGATGATTGTCAGACTTCTTCTACCAACATCAAATCGGCTGAAATTGCATCGGCAAACCATCTTCCTTTGGCCGATAGGATTAGGTGAGAATTGGATTGAATTACTTGGCCATTTAATTCCCATCGAGCAAGCAAGGGTGAGGTTTCCCGTACCCATTTTTCCCAAGTTTTTGGGTCTACCAAACCCGATAAATCATCTAAGTTAATACCGGAGGATAATCGAAGTTGGGTCATCAATTGCTCGTTAAATTTGTTCAACGTAGATAATTCTTCTAGTTCATAGGAAAGATCCGGTGTGTTTTCCAACAAATACTTGGTATACAAGTTGTTATTGGCCAAATTCCATCTTCGTTGCCGGCCATTGTAAGCGTGGGCTCCAGGGCCGATGCCCCAATACGTTCCTCCGTGCCAATACCGTTGGTTGTGTTTGGCTCGGGTTTCCTCGGTCCTACTTAAATTGCTAATTTCGTAGTGGTTCCAGGCGCTGTTGTGGGCCCATTCAGATAAAATCTGGAAATGCTGGGTACTGTGCTCATCTTTGATCAAATTCGTGGCGGATTGAATTTTGTGCAATGCGGTTTTTTCTTCAACCGTTAGCGCGTAACAGGATAAATGGTGTATTCCGGATTGATTAACCCACTCGAGTTCTTGCATCCATTGTTGATCTGATTTTAAATGGGAACCATAAATTAAATCTACACTCAATTGAAATCCATGATGTTGCAGTATTAAATCAACAGAATTTCTACTTTCCTGAGCCGAGTGCGCACGATTCATCCAACGCAATTCTTCATCGTTTAAGGATTGAACCCCTAGACTAATTCGATTGATGCCCAACTGTTTCCATCGAATTAAATTTTCGCTATGGATATCTTCAGGGTTTGCTTCCAAGGTGATTTCTGCTTCGGGTTGAATTTGTTTGGTTGCGGTTACGATAGAGATTAATTTTTCTAACAGTTCCAAAGGCAAAACAGAAGGCGTGCCACCACCAAAATAAATGGATTCTACGGTAGGTTCGGATAAGAAATTTTGTTGCAGATTCCAATCCGTTTCCATGGCTTGAACCATCGATTCAAACCCCTTTAATTGGGTAGAAAAGTGAAAATTGCAGTAGGTGCAGGCTTTTCTACAATAGGGAATATGAAAGTAAACCGATGCCATTACGCAAATTTCATGGAAATGATGGGTATTTTTGCACTCGATGTTGTTTTCCTTGATTCGATGGATTGTATTTGTTCTGCAGAGGGTATTTGCGGTTGCAAGTGCTGTTCCTGTGAAACATCGATTGGGATTTTCAGCAGTTAGGCTTAATGTGTGTACATTGTGGGGATGGGTATTGATGTTGCCAATATACGCGACAAGCGCTCCAGTACATACAGCGAATGAGGCCCATGATGCAACGCACGGATTGATTTATTTTGTAGAACCTCAAAGCCAAGAATTGGAAGTTGAATCGTTGGATTCAATCCAATACAATTCGCGGTCTTGGGTGAACTCAGTTAATAAATTATGGCTACCTACCTTGTATTTGCCGAAAGTATGGACCGATAGCATAGCCGATTTTTGGGTGGATAGTTTGCGTAAACGATGGAATTACGAACGCGCGGTAATGTTGCGAGATTCCGTGGTTACCTTCCCCGATTCAACCCAATATTTTTATGATTCGGCCGGTATTACTTTCAATAGCCAAGTAATTAGACCCCAAAAAGATCCGTTTGATCCATTTTCGAATACCTTGTACATCCGTAGAGGGCAGGCCAAATTTTGGTTTGTAGGGGTTTCCCTGGTTTTTTTATTGTTATTTTTCTATTATCGATCGGCTTTTGTGAAACAATTTGAGCTGCGAATAAAAGGCGTGTTTTCGTCTTATTACTTCGATGAAATGATGAACGATAAGAGTTTTGAGTACCAAGGTGGTACTGCGGTAGTGCTGTTGATGGGGAATTTAGTTTTTTCCATGGGAGTGATGTTGTATTTGAGGTTTGGCGGATTTTTAGCATTGAATGCAGGTTGGTTTTATTGGGTTGTTTTTGGTGCCGTGGTGGCCGGGGTTATGGTCCTGCAATCGGTTCAATTTCTTTTTGCATATGCCTTGAACATGACAGAAACAGTAAGACGACAGAATCAAAGGCAATTAAACACTAATTTCGTGCTCGCTTTGGGATTCTTGCCTGTGTTTATTTTTGTGTATTACAATGCGAATTTATTGAGCAGTATCAACATTCCTTCCTTGGTTTCTTTTATGCTAATAATCTGGATTGTGGCTAGGTCGATATTAAGTTTTGTAGGATTATCGAAAGACAGGCAACTTGATTTTACCGCATTTTTGTATTTTTGCACTTTAGAAGTGTTGCCATACGCTTTATTTTTTAGCTTGTTATCAAAAACATAAACCATGTCTTCCACGGAAAGAGAACTTAAAGTAAAAAGCATTTTGATCACCCAGCCTCAACCGGAAGCTGGAAAAAATATCTACGAAGACTTCTCCAAAAAGTACAAGTTGAAAATAGATTTCCGTTCTTTCATTCAAATTGAACCCATGGCTCCTCGGGATATTCGCAAACAAAAAGTGAATTTCTTGGACTACACGGCCATCATATTCAATTCCAAAAATGCGGTGGATTATTTTTTCGGTTTGGCCAACGAGATGAAGGTAGAAATGCCCCCGGAAACCAAATATTTTTCTATCAACGAAAGCGTTTCGAATTACGTACAAAAATACATTGTACCCAGAAAACGGAAAATGTATCACGGAAAAGGTACCGAAGCAGATTTTTTAACCTTATTTAAAAATCACTCCACCGAAAAGTTCTTGTTTCCTTGCTCAGACATCCGAAAGCCTAGTATCCCCGATCATTTCGCCAAGCTAGGTTACAGTTTCACCGAATGCATTATTTACAATACAGTAAGTGCGGATTTAAGTGATTTAGCCGATGTGTTTTACGACATTTTGGTATTTTTCTCACCAGCCGATATCAAATCGTTGTACGATAATTTCCCTGGCTTTATTCAAAACAATACCCGCATCGCTGCTTTTGGATCAAGCACTCAGCAGGCTATTGCAGAGTGTAATTTGATCCTGGATATTGCAGCTCCGGCTCCTGGGATACCCTCTATGCTTGCGGCATTAGAAGCTTACGTAAGCAAAGCCAATAAGGGTTAAACAAAGTCTGGAAAGATCAAATTGTTCCTACATAGATTAAATCACTCCAACAAACATTGAAAATTCTTTGTTTTCCTTGTAAATGAATCCATGTTTTGCATGGTTTTCCTTAGTTCCAAGTTGTTTGATGAGTTCCGCGGTGTTCATTCCGCAATTTCTGGCGGTAATGGTAATGTGCGTTAGTTTATTTTCGTGAAGTTGACGAGAAATTTCCCGAAGGCTGCCTTTGCACTGAAATTCTATTTGCAATGTTCTACCCAGCCATTTCGGCAAGGGTTGGTTGGACCGGAAGAATGAATAATTTCCAGTTGCAGTTAACCTAGGAACTTCATCTAAAATTCGATTTAAACCCAAAGCAAATAAACCCGAATGGGGTTCAAACATGAATTGATGCAAGGGGTCGTAATTCTTCAATTCGTCCAATAATACCTCGTCGTTTTGTTTAATTGTACTTAAAAATGAAGAGAAATAATTCGAATGTTCAAGGGATAATCCCACCATTTCTTTTTTGATCAATTCCTCTTGCTGAAGGTCTGCGCTGCCGGGTAACTGAACTAAAATCTCTTTGACTTCTTTGCCGGAACATACCGAGAATGCCCTCAGAGGACATTCAATCTGAGATTGAAACCAATGGATGTCTACCATCGGACTTAATTTGATGAGCCACGTTGAAGCCAGGGTTTTGTATTGTTTGTACAACGCGATGATGTTGGGACTGTATTGGTTTACATCGGCAATTACGCGGGCTCCAGTTGCGGCTTGTGGCCTTCGGTCTGGGTCTATATAAATAATATCTACAGCAACTTGTTGCTGCCATAGAGCCCAATTTTCCAGGGCCCATTCAGCGGACTCCGTGTAGCGATCAATTTGGTCAAATACGCCCAATCGATCAAAATTCAAGGTGCTCCAAAAATTTAGTGTTTCGTTGGTGTCGAAACTAGATACTTTGCAACCGGTCTCGGCCCAGGCCCAATCGTCTACCCCCAAGCCGCCGGTTAGAGAAACCAAGGTTTTTGCAGGGAAATGATGCGCTTTCCAACGCGCCACCAATTCGCTGGTAGATTGTTCCAGTGGTACGCCAAAACCTACGGCTTGGTTGGCGTGGAAATGGGGTAATTTCTTTTTGAATTTTTCTATTCCGTTTAAAAAAGTTTTCATCGGAATATACCATTCTCCCCATTCCTTTCGCAGCGTATCGTCAAATTTAGGGAGTTTTAAACCCGGGTGTTTTTGTTGAAGTTTTTGTTTGTTTTTATTGATTTTAGTGGGTTGGTCGTTAGAAATGACCGATTTAACGTACACTTCATCTATTACGGGCAATAAGTTGGCTAGATTTTTGTTTACTTTGTAATCGAATTTGTACATCATGAAAACTGCAAAGGTATTAACACTTCTCATTGTTTTAGCAGCGGTAATTAGCAGCTGTGGTGCTCGTAAGCAAGATCGCTGTCCATCCGTAGGGAAAAACACCGATTCTGCTGAGCAAATCCATGGATAGTCGTTGGAAGAGCTTAACCGATATCGATCAATTAACTTCGATATTATCGGAATCTCATCGGCGACCTCAATTGGTATTTAAACACAGCACCCGTTGTTCTATCAGTACGATGGCCTTAAACAGGTTGAAAGGCTTGTCCGATGGTTTTTTTAATCGGGCTGATTTCTATTATTTGGATTTGATTGCCTTTAGAAATATTTCCAATGCCATTGCCGATAATTTCCATGTATACCACGAATCTCCCCAAATCATATTGTTGAAAGATGGAGAAGCCGTATACGATGCTTCGCATCTAGAAATAATGCCAGAATCCATTGAAAAAGAATTGTAATTATGCGCTATACCCGAAAAGTTGGTGATGTAATTGAAATTAGTAAACGAGTAGATGTTGTAGATTTGGCAACGTTTGAAACCGGTACCGTTCACCCTTTTTACGGGACTTTTGCACTCGGTAGGGATGTGGAATGGGCTTGTAGGCAGTTTGTATTGGAAATGAAGGAGGAGGACGAAGAGGGGATAGGTACTTTTTTAAATATTACTCACCGATCTCCTGCGCTGCTGGGTCAAACCGTTGTAATACGCGCCACCTTGGATAAACTGGAAGGGAATACGGTGGATTGTTCGTTTATAGTAATGGTTGACGATCGTTTAATTGCCGAGGGGACTCAGGGACAAAAGATTTTAAAAAAAGAGAAAATTGAGCGGATGAAGCAACAGTTTCAATAGGCTTTTGCGAAAATTGCAAATCTTCAGTCTCGGTTTTTTTTCGCAACCCCACAATTGGTTGTACCTTTGTGTTTTGGAGCAAATGTTATTGTGAGTGCTAAGAAAATACATAAGAAAGTAGAAATTGTAAACCGCAAAGCGGGCTTCAATTTCCATATCGAGCAGCGTTATGAGGCCGGTATTGCACTTATGGGAGGGGAGGTGAAATCCATTCGAGACAATAACGTAAACATGGGAGATGCATATTGCTTGTATGAAGATGGAGAGTTGTGGCTGAAAAACATGCACATTTCGGAGTTTAAACAGTCCTCATACAACAAGCATGAGCCTTTGCGAACTAGGAAGTTGTTGCTAAATCGACAAGAATTATCCAAAATTGAGGCGAAAATTAAAACCAAAGGCTACGCGGTGTTCCCAATTCGATTGTACGAGAATGATCGAGGATTTTTAAAATTGGAAATTGGGCTAGGTCAAGGTAAAAAAACCTACGACAAACGAGAGGACCTAAAGGAGAAAGATATTAAGAAAGATTTAGATAGAATTCGAAACCGATAATTGAATTCGAATCCGATAACGTTGTTTTATTTTAATTCCATAATTCCACCAGAAAATTGGATAGCTTGTTTGCAGGATTCTAAGGGTAGTTGAATATTTAACCGTTGGTAAGAAATATTGAAAAAAGCGGCCAAATGCGAGAAATCTACCGAAGTAGGGGTGTGTATATAGGGACGTAAGGCGCTGAAATTATTGGGTCCTTGAATCCAATCAAAAATTCTTCCGCCGTGATTGTTGATGATAATGACGGTTAGATTGGTTGGATAATCTGTCCAAAACGCGTTGGAGTCGTAGATCGAAGACACGTCACCTACAATGCAAAATACACGTTTATCAGGGTTTGCAATGGCAGAACCTACTGCGGTGCTGATGCAGCCATCAATGCCGCTTACTCCACGATTTGCGTATACAGGGGCTGGACAATTTCCACTCCACGAAGCGTACCGGATGGGCATGGAATTTCCCATGTGGATGATGTATTCCCTTGAATTTAAGCCATCGAAAAAAGTGCGAATCCATTGAAGCTCTTGTTGGAATGGTTCTTGGAAATCATTGATATTAAGGGGTTGTTGTTCAATGAAAGTTTCCCAAGATTTCAGAAATTGATGGTTTCGGGAATTCCAATCACTTTCTGGTGCAAGAGCTAAACTAAGGGTAGCCAAAAGGTCTGCTTCATACCCCTGCCAATGTTTGGGCTGGGTTTGGAAAGGATCTCCAATTTCACTAACCAAACCCAAGTGAATATGCTTAGGTTTCCATTCGGAAAGTTTATTTTTCAAGGGTTTGGATAAGACCGTAGTACCTAACGTAAATAAAAGATCGGGTTTTAAATCGTTCGGAATAGCTCGTTTCAATAATCCCCAATCCCATTGTTTTAAACCTAAGTTGGGTTGATGACTTCCAACGTCACAAAATACGGGAAGCTGCTGTTCCAATGCGCGTAAACTGATGGTAAGGGAATCGCTGGGAACGTTCTGGCCTACGACAATAGCAATTTTTGGATTTTCTGGTAATTCAGAGAAAGCCTGCAATTGCTCGGTTAATTGCTGCAGGGTGGGTGCAGTAAATTCGTAGAATTCTTTATAAACAAATGGCGTGGGGACATAGTTGGGGATGGAAACCAACAAGGGTTCTACAGGTAAGTCCTTTTCGCTAATTTCTTGGATTCCCTCGTAAATGGGTTCGTCCAATTCAATGTTGAAATGAACGGGTCCAGGTATGGGTTGTATGCTATTTTCAATTGTTGAATAAATGCAGCTTAGGCATTCTGCTGCTGAAATTTTCCTTGGATTTATGTGGGCATTTTTTCGGGTATATGTGCCGAAAATGCCGGATTGACGAAGGGTTTGACCGTCCCATTGGTCAATCAAATATTCCGGTCTATCGGCTGAAACAACCACCAAGGGGACCCGCTGGTAATAGGCTTCGCAAACAGCAGGAAATGCATTCACCAAGGCCGTTCCGGAGGTACATAAAAAGCCGGCAGGATATTGTTGGGATTGTGCAATTCCAAGAGCTACGAAAGCAGCCGATCGTTCGTCGGGGGCACTATGCAGTCGCATCGATGCGTTGCGCAGTAAAGCCGCTACAATTGGTGCATTTCTAGAACCCGGTGAAACTACCCAGTGGTGAATTCCTGCTTCGTTCCATAAATGGACAATGAAATCAAGGTTTTCAGCCAGATTGGGCGTAGGCATAAATTATAAAAAGAACTACGTACTTAATTGAAAAATGGATTGGTGTTTTTTTCTACCCCTACCGTGGTTGGGTTTCCATGGCCAGAATACAACGTAAAGTCATCGGGCAAGGTGAAAATTTGCGCTTCAATGTTGTCTAACAATAATTGATGATTGCCTCCGGGTAGGTCGGTTCTCCCTATGCTCCCTTGGAAAACGGTATCTCCTACAATGGCGGATTTACTGTTGTGATTCACGAAAATCACATGTCCGGGGGCATGTCCAGGTACAAATCGCACTTCCAGCGTTTGATTTCCAAAGGTTATCTGGTCTTGATGATTCAGGAAAATATCGGGGGAAGGCGAAGGGGTATAGGCTAAATTCCACAAAGCCGCCATGGTTTCCGATCGATCAATCATTTTCACGTCATCGGCATGCAAATAATAAGGGATGGAGTAGGTTTGTTTTACCCACCAGTTGCCGAATATGTGGTCTATGTGCGCGTGTGTTCCTAATAAAGCAATGGGGTTGAGGTTATTGGATTGTAGAAACTGTTGAATTTGGGTATGTTCGTGGGAATTATACATTCCCGCATCAATAATTACCGATTGCAGGGTGTCTTCACACCAAGCGATGTAGGTGTTTTCGCCCAGGGGATTGAAAGTGAATGACTGCAGGCGCATGGTAGGATGAATGTCACAAAATTACCGCATTTGTTGGGTTTCATCGATTTAATATTAAAGAAATATACGTAATGCCAAAAAGCCAATTAAATTTGAGCCGCTATGTTGAAAAAAATCGCTCTTGTTTTTGGGGTTGTCCTAATCCTTTTGTTGGGTGTGTTAGTTTTTAATGGGGCCTTTCAATCTACGGATGTAGTGCAAGGTTCTGAAGGCGGGTATCGATTGATGGGGGTATATCACCGCGGTGCCTATGAGAAAATTGGGGAGGCTTTTGGGAAAGTTGGGGTTGCGAACCGCTCGTTGGGATGGAAAGACAGTAATTCTCAGGAAATGCTATCCACCGATCGATTAACGTTTGGAGTATATTTCGATGATCCAAACAGCAAGCCCAAAGATTCTTTGTTGAGTTTTGCGGCTGTCCAGATTTTTAATTCAGCAGACAGTTTGGCATTTCTGAAACAGGTTAAGGATGCCAAATACATGGAAATTCCTAAGGGATCGGCGATGATTTGCGATCAACAAACCTCAGGAATGTTATCCATGATCATTGCCGCCATGCGGGCCTATCCAGCGTTGTCGAATTTTGCAGAGAAAAATCCACCCAAGGAACCGATAACCCACGTGTTTGAAATCTATCATCCAGGAAAAACTCGTTTTGTAATGCTTTCAGAATCGATCGATTGATCGTAAAACTCGAGATAAATCGTAAAACTAACGATGGGTTATTAAACCTACAGGATTGAGGTATATTCCGGGTTAGTTTGTTGCATAAAAAAACCTCGACTGTAGGAACAATCGAGGTTTCAGAATGTAAATGTTTTGATATTATAAGTGGATACACTCTCCGTAGGCCTGAGCAACAGCTTCCATAACCGCTTCGCTCATGGTTGGGTGAGGGTGAACACTTTTTAATATTTCGTGGCCAGTAGTTTCCAAATTACGAGCAACTACGGCTTCAATAATCATGTCGGTAACGCCTTCGCCTACCATGTGACAGCCAAGCCATTCTCCGTATTTTTTATCGAAAATAACCTTAACAAAACCGTCTTTATGTCCTCCAGCCGAAGCTTTTCCGCTCGCACTGAAGGGGAATTTACCTACCACGATATCGTATCCTTTTTCTTTGGCTTGGGCTTCGGTGTAACCAACACTAGCAACTTCCGGATGGGTGTAAGTACAACCTGGGATATTGCCATAATTCAAAGGTTCTGGATGATGTCCGCAAATGGATTCAACACAAATAATACCTTCCGCACTGGCTACGTGAGCCAACGCTGGACCGGGGACGATATCGCCGATGGCATAAACACCAGGGGCGGAAGTGCGATAGAATTCGTCAATGACGATTTTTCCTTTATCGGTTTTAACGCCCATTTCTTCCAATCCTAAATTCTCAAGGTTGGTTTGAACACCGGCAGCACTCAACACGATGTCAGTCTCAAATTTTTGTTCACCGGATTTGGTCTTTACCGTAACGTGGCAACGATCACCCTTTACCTCTACTTTTTCAACAGAACTTTCGGTAAGAATTTCGATTCCGCGTTTCTTATAATTCATTGCCATGGCTTTGCTCACTTCCTCGTCTTCGATAGGAAGTATGCGGCTCATGAATTCAACGATGGTCACTTTGGTGCCAATGCTGTTGTAGAAATATGCGAATTCCATACCGATAGCGCCAGATCCGATGATCAACATTTCCTTGGGTTGTTTCGGTAGAACCATCGCTTCGCGGTAACCAATTACGTGTTTCCCATCGATTTTGATATTGGGTAATTCACGACTTCTAGCTCCAGTAGCTAAAATGATATGGTCTGCTTCCACGGTGGAGGCACCCGCATCGCCGGTTACCGCAATTTTACCTTTTCCAGCCAATTTAGCAGTACCTTTAATTACTTCGATTTTATTCTTTTTCATCAAGAAGGCAATGCCTTTGCTCATGCCATCGGCCACGCCTCTAGAACGCTTTACCATTCCATCGAAATCGGCTTTGAATTCACCCACTTGGATACCGTAATCGGCCGCATGGTTGATGTAATCAAAAACCTGAGCACTTTTCAATAAGGCTTTGGTAGGTATACAGCCCCAATTTAAGCAAACACCGCCTAAATCAGCTTTTTCAATGATGGCAACTTTTTTGCCCAATTGAGAGGCACGGATCGCAGCTACATAGCCGCCGGGTCCACTGCCAATTACAACGATATCGAATTTCATGTTTTTTTGTTCAATAATTGTGGTGCGAAGATAGGAAGTTTCGATGGAATTATACCTTAAACTCCGAGGTGGTGTGGAAGGTTAAATCTGGATATTTATCTTCTGCCATTTTCAAGATAAATGCGGTTTCCGCCAAAAATACCGGGTTTTTGTCTTTGTCGTAAGCGATATTGTTTTGTCGGTATTTCATAAAATCTTTTAAATCAGCTTCCGATCCGCTGATCCAACAAGCCTTGTGTATGGATCTGGGTTCAAACCTGCATTTTGCTCCGTATTCATGTTCCAATCGGTATTGCAAAACTTCAAATTGCAACTCACCCACGGTGCCAACAAATTTTCTATTTCCCAATTCTTGCACAAACAAACTGGCCAAACCTTCGTCCGTAAGTTGTTCAATCCCCTTTTCCAACTGCTTGCTTTTCATGGGGTCTGTGTTGATTAATTCTTTGAAAATTTCGGGAGAAAACGAGGGAATTCCCTTGAACATGAATGCTTCTCCTTCCGTTAGGGTATCGCCAATCTTAAAGTTACCGGTATCGTACAAACCCACTACATCTCCAGGATAGGCATCGTCCATAACTTCCTTGGATTGTGCCATGAACATGTAGGGATTCGCAAATTTGAACTGTTTTTCCAACCGTACATGCTTGAAGTTCTTGTTTCGTTCAAATTTCCCGCTGCAAACACGCAAGAAGGCAATTCTATCTCGGTGACGGGGGTCTAAATTGGCATGAATTTTAAAAATAAACCCGCTGAATTTATTTTCGGTTGGTTCTATCATTCGGGTGCTGGTGGCACGAGGTTTAGGGTTGGGGGCTATTTCAATGAAAGTATCCAACATCTCTTGTATACCAAAATTATTTAGGGCCGAACCGAAAAAAACGGGAGCAATGTTACCCGATAAATAATCGGACTTGTCCAAATCTCCGTAAACACCGTCAATTAATTCCACATCTTCCCTTAGTTTCGCTACGTCTTTGGGTGGCAACAGGGTGTCCAATTGGGTATCGCCGAGGCCTTCGATTTTGATAACATCATCCGCTAATTTGGTTTTGGTAGACTCAAATAAGTTCAGGGATTGGGTGGGTAGCAGATAGACGCCTTTAAAATCTCTTCCACCATTGATGGGCCAGCTCATCGGGTGAACGCCAATATTCAATTTCCCTTCGAGTTCTTCTAATAAATCAAACGGATCTTTACCGTCTCGGTCCATTTTATTTACAAAAATGATAACGGGAGTATCCCGCATTCGGCAAACTTCCATGAGTTTTTCGGTTTGTTCCTCCACCCCTTTTACACAATCAACTACCAAGATTACGCTGTCTACAGCGGTTAATGTGCGGTAAGTATCTTCGGCAAAATCTTTGTGCCCTGGAGTATCGAGAATATTCACCATTTTACCTCGATAAGCAAAGGTCATTACCGATGTGGCCACCGAAATACCTCGTTGTTTTTCGATTTCCATGAAATCCGAAGTGGTGGCTTTGTTGATTTTATTGCTTTTTACGGCACCGGCAGTTTGAATTTGCCCTCCGAACAAAAGGAATTTTTCTGTTAACGTGGTTTTACCGGCGTCTGGGTGTGCGATAATTGCGAAAGTTTTGCGTTTGGAAATTTCGGTTTCGTAAGCCATAAATTAGCAGTACAAAGGTAGGGCTTTGCATGGGATCAATTACATGCTGTTTGAGGCTTTTTACTTCCTTTATTTAGATTATAAATTTATAAACCTAAGAAAATACTGGGAGCTCAAATTAGATTTTATTTTATTCAGTTTTTAAACATACTTACATGGGTTACTCTAATGAATTTTAATTGGAATTAAAATAAATAAACATAATTTGTAACTAGCTCTTGGCTATTTATTTAATTAGTAGTTAATTTTGTAGTTATGGTGAAAAAATTACGCCCTTTTGTTTTTTTATGTGCATTTGTTTTAGGTAACAATTTGCAGTCACAAACGTGGACTTCTTGGTACGGTAGTGGTTCTATCGCTATTACTGCTGCTGCAACCGATTCCTCTGGCAATTTGTGGTTCGCAACCATGGGAGATGGATTGTTAGTGAAAAATGGTAGCACATGGACCAACTACAACCAATACAATTCGCAATTGGCTTCAAATTATGTAAAGTCGGTTGCTGTTGCGGCGGATGGTACCATTTGGGCGGCTACGGATTCTGGATTGTGCCATACCAAAGGCAGTGGATGGGAAGTGTTTACCGATAAAAATAGCAGTTTTGAAGATATTGAGGTTGAGAAAGTTGCAATTGGTAAAAACGGAGAGATTTGGGCTATACAGTGGCCTGGTGTGCACCGTTACAAAAATGGAACATGGACCAAATTTACCGAAGCCAATTCCGCTGGGTTTTACAACGATTATCCAATCACTTTGGGGGTGGATAACAATGGGGTTTGTTGGGCTGCTGGATATGGGTACGAGATGTGGAGTTTTGATGGCAGTAAGTGGACAACCCGAAAAGATTTAGGACTAGATACCGTTGAATACGTAGAAATCTATGCCGTTGCATTTGATAAAAACAACAATCAATTTGTAGGGACTCAAAATCACGGTATTTATGTGATAAAATCCGATACTACCCTGCAGTATTTAGGTGGGGATATGGGATTTTATATAAACCAAGTAAACGATTTAATGTTGGCCAACGATGGTAAGATGTGGATTGCGGGAGAAGGCGGAGGAATCGCTATCTATGATGGCGTGGCATTTACCAATCAAACTCCAAATGAAGGATTGGGCTCTGATAGGGTGTCTTGCTTAACCGGAAGAAATGGAATGGTAGCAGCGGTCAATTCAGAGGCTGGCGTTTCGATTTATAACTCCGGAACATGGGAGTTTAATGATCCCGATAAAATTGGAATTTTCTCAACGTCGGGTATTTATTCTATGACTGTAGACAAATCCTCCAATCTTTGGGTGGGAGGAAATGCTGAAATTGCTAAGTACGATGGTTCGGCTTGGAAAGTTTACCGTTCTACCGGCACGGGCATTCCCAACGAAGTAGTAACGAGCATAGATTTTGATTCAAAAAATAAAATGTGGATTGCTACCTATCGGGGATTGGCAGAATTTGACCAATCGGCGAATACATGGAACAATTACGACATGGCCACCGCGGGATTCCCTTCGGATTATATTTCGGATATGGCCATTACTTCCAACGATATTGTTTGGTTGGCTACCGATAGCGGATTGGTGAAGTTCGATGGGATGACCGCTACCACCTACAACAAGGCTTCTGGAAAGTTGGTAGTAAATGAAGTTTCATGCGTTTTTGTAGACAAGAACGATGTGGTTTGGGCAGGTACTTGGGGCGGTGGCTTGGTAAAGTATGATGGTTCTATCTGGACCAAAATATTGGCTTCCACCACCAATTGGGCTTCCGATTACATTACCTCTATCAATGCCGATAAAAACGGTAATTTATGGGTAGGGACTTATGGTGGGTATGCGGTTTTTGATGGAAGCAATTGGACTGCTGTGTCATCAACGGTTCTTCCCAACAAGGCAGAATACCTTGTAGATATTAGCTTCGATCTAAATAACGATCCTTGGATTGCAACGGATCAAGGTGTAGTTCATCGAACCCCAACGGGCGATGTGTTGTATTCTGCACCTAGCAAACCTTTAGCAGATAATTTGGTTTACCAAACCTTAAATGTAGGGAAAGACATATGGTTTGCAGCCAATATGGTTTTGAGTCGATTTGCAGATGCAGTAACGCTAAGACCCTCCTCTACATCAGATTTGGCTATGAATCAACTTAGAATTTCTCCGAATCCAGTTAAATCAGGATCGGATTTGTTGGTAACGTTGGACGAATTGGCTTTGAAGAATTTAACTACCCAGGAATTATCCGTTTTAGATAATCAGGGTAGATTGGTAAAGAAAGTTAGGATCTCAGGCAACGAAAAGACATTAGGGGAGTCTATTCGTATCAGTACGGATTACATGGCACCCGGATGTTATACCCTATCAATGGAGGGTGTTTCAACGGGATATAAGTTTCTGGTTATTCGTTAAAATTTATTTAAATGTGTGATAAAAAGGCTGCTCAAAAGGCGGCCTTTTTGTTTATGTCTAGAAGTAAATGTTGGTAAAAATCATCTAAAACTGAACCGAATTTTCTGGGTTTGCTATGTCTTTATTATAATTTAATAGGGAAATGTGGGAATTTATCACGAATTTCGCGGACTTTTTAGTCCCAACATGTCTATAGCACTTAGAAACATCGCCATTATCGCTCACGTTGACCACGGAAAAACAACCTTGGTAGACAAAATGCTCTATCAATCCCGATTATTTCGTGAGAACCAAGAAATGGGAGAACTCATTTTGGATAACAACGATTTGGAACGCGAACGCGGAATTACCATTTTGGCGAAAAACGTCAGTGTTCAATGGAAAGGCATAAAAATCAACATCATCGATACTCCAGGTCACGCCGATTTTGGAGGTGAAGTAGAACGCGTATTGAACATGGCCGATGGGGTGATCTTGTTGGTGGATGCTTTTGAAGGTCCTATGCCTCAAACGCGATTTGTATTGCAAAAAGCACTGTCGTTGGGTAAAAAACCCATCGTTGTTATCAATAAAGTTGACAAGCCCAATTGCGATCCCGACAAGACCCATGACGAGATTTTTGATTTGTTTTTCAATTTGGGTGCCAACGAAGAGCAGTTAGATTTTACTACCGTTTACGGTTCCGGAAAACAAGGTTGGTTTGGACCTGAATGGAATAAACCTACCGAAGATATTACCTTCTTGATGGATACCATTGTGGATGTAATTCCCGAGCCTCACGTAGAAGAGGGAACGGTTCAATTGCAAGTTACCAGTTTGGATTATTCCTCCTACACCGGTAGGATTGCTATTGGTAGATTGAAGCGTGGAAATATTCGTGAAAACATGCAGGTGAGTTTGGTGAAGCGGGATGGTAAAATCGAGAAACATAAAATCAAGGAATTGTATGTTTTTAGTGGTTTGGGTAAAGTAAAGGTTACCGAGGTTCATGCCGGTGATATTTGTGCGTTGACTGGTTTGGAGAATTTCGAAATTGGCGATACTGTAACGGATATCGAGAACCCAGAAGCATTGCCAGCTTTAAAAATTGATGAGCCTACCATGAGTATGTTGTTTGCCATCAACAATTCGCCATTTTTTGGAAAAGAAGGTAAGTTCGTTACTTCCCAAAAAGTTCGCGAGCGATTGATGAAGGAAATGGAAAAGAATTTGGCGCTACGTGTGGAAGAAACCGGCAGTGCGGATCAATTCTTGGTGTATGGTAGAGGGGTAATGCACTTGGGGGTATTGGTGGAGACTATGCGAAGAGAAGGATATGAATTGCAAGTGGGTCAACCGCGTGTAATTTTAAAAGAGATAGATGGTCAAAAGTGCGAACCTGTTGAAGTACTAACCGTGGATGTTCCTGAGCACCACAGCGGTAAGGTAATTGAACAAGTGAGTCAACGAAAAGGAGAAATGTTGTCCATGATGCCTAAAGGCGATATGGTGCGTTTGGAATTTGAAATTCCCTCCCGAGGGTTGATTGGGTTAAGGAACAATTTGCTTACAGCTACTCAAGGGGAAGCCATTATGGCGCATCGATTTAAAGATTATGAGCCTTGGAAAGGTTCCATGCCTACTCGAATTAACGGCGTATTAATTTCTAAAGATAAGGGCAGTGCTACAGGTTACTCCATGGATAAGTTGCAAGACCGAGGCGGATTTTTTATACACCCAGGTGCCGAAGTTTACACAGGTCAGATTATTGGTGAACACATCAAACCCGGTGATTTGGTAGTAAATTTATGTACAGCAAAACAATTAACGAACTTCCGTGCTGCGGGAAAAGACGATAATTCTATGTTAGCTCCTCCTCGTGAATTTACCTTGGAAGAAGCGATGGAATATATCCAAGAAGACGAATACGTGGAAGTTACGCCAGTGAATATTCGTTTGCGCAAGATTTTATTAGACGAAAACGATCGCAAAAGAGCCTCCAATAAATCGGCAACCGTTTAATTGCATACCTGCCCCGAGGGTGAATTTGTACGATGAATTATACACAAATTCCCTTTTGGTTTTTAACCAAGATTTTCAGCAGATATTTGCATTAGTTTAATGAACGTTAGGTTGTATTGGACGATGCGAGTTTCGGAGCAAACATTCATGCGGTGTTTGTTGGTTGCTATTCTATGTACTATCCAACTGGGTCCGCTGCAGGCCGTGGTGGGAAGGGATATACGTGGTACTGTTTCAAGCAATCCTGTGAAAAGCCCTTACCACAGGGATTCCAATAGCCGACGAATACTGACGTATGGAGCGGATTTTGGAGCCAACTTTTCCGTAGCACAGGCTTCGCCAAATTGGAGTTCCGGGGCGTCCAACAACTACAATGGAAACGGTTTCTTATCGTCATTTGCGCAAATCAAGCGGAGGCATACAAGTTTTGATAATATTTTCAAGATTAACGTAGGGGGGATTCGATCTAGGCAAATCGATAATAATCAGATTCGATATTATATTACAAAGAAGAATTTAGATAACATATTTCTAGACAGTAAATTCGGTCATGTATTTCCTCAGAATAATCAGTTGTCTGCCTACGGAGGTTTAAACTTTCAAACCCAACTACTGAATGGTTATAAGTACGTTAGA
>JACCDP010079678.1_pt1 | contig 20821 bp, 9 predicted proteins | sample 7445841 | NCBI WGS metagenome assembly JACCDP01 (sample SAMN15323441, study PRJNA562643) | freshwater metagenome | isolation source: river surface water | place: USA:Blue River Watershed | collected 2017-08-17
CAGCGCACCACCACCCCCACCACCCCCCCCACTCCCCCCGAAAACTGCCAAAACATCCGCGCCCATGGCATTGACAAATCCCCTCAAGCTCCCTAAATTTCCAAAAATGCCAGCTTTGTTTGGAAACAAACCGGGTGCAAAACCGAATTCAAGGCAAAACCTAAATCCAGCTCCTAACAAACCCAACAAACCCAACAAACCAGGTTTGTTTTCAAGATTGTTTGGTAAAAAGAAAGAGAATGGCAAAGAGAATAAAGAGGACAAGGTGGGTGATGTTGCTCGGCCACCACCCCCTGCTTTTCCTGCTCAACAACCACGACCCGCAAGAGCTGATACTCAACAGCAGCAGCGTGAGCAGCAGCGTGAGCGGGGGCAAGGGGCGCAGCAGCAAAAACAACAACAGCAACAGCAGCAACAGCAACAGCAACCGGATAGAAGCATGATAAGAGCTGATCCGTTAGCAGCAAAAATGCCCATCTTGGCTTCGCCGCCAAGGCAGTTGCCCGATAGCTACCCACCTAGAACAAGGGGGGTTATCGAGTCGCCGGATAAAGAAAGGGGCTACCCCCGGATTCCTGCAGTAGGTGATGACTTTGGACTTAATGAAGCATCTGCGTCTGCAAAGTTCTTTGACAAAACAAAGAGTGCATTGTTTGCTGACCCCCTCGATCCGAAACGGCTAGAACAAATATTCAAGGAGTTCCAAAGGTTTGCTGCGAATATTGCGTCTGTTTCAACCAGCATGATCAACAACCTTATAACACAAACCACAAACTTTCGATCCCTTGTCGCCAAAACTGATGAAAGGCGAAGGAACGATCTTTATACAAACTTCTTGACTACATTGGAAAAGGTTCTTGATCGATACATGCAACTCCACAAAGTGTTTTTGATTGACAACAACTTTTCAAAGAAATTACAATATGCTTGGCGATATGCTCCCGATGTCGCTCAACAGCAAGTGGATGCTTTTGTAAAAAATGTCATTGACCCCTACTTTGTAAATATTGCGGATATTACGGCAAATGCAATGCCAAAGCACATGGTTGGTGGTAGTGCCAACGCGAATAATGAAACATCGTCTCCAGGAGTCTATCATGCATACGAAAAATATCTCGAGAGACTCCAAAACGAGAGAGAAAAATTATATGATTTTTATTATAATAAGGCAAGCAACGCTATGCTCCAATGGACATCAACACATACACTGATTTATTCGATGAAATTGCTTCGGATATTGTTTCTCTGGATGGCTTTGTACTTGACATCCAAAACGTTCCAAGCACGATATGTACAAAAGGTTTTTGCGGATAATGAAGATCCACCAAGGTTGGAGATTTTTGTTCTGATGTTCTGGGCGCTGGAGGCTGTGTTGATGGTGTTTGTTTTCATCATATTATACCTCATTAAATACCTCTTGAACAGCGATAGCAACTTTATAGTTAATGATGGTGTCATTGGAAAGTTCTTAGGGGATTACATAGCTTCTACTGTACTGATTGTCCTAGCAGGTCTAGTGATTGGAAGGATCATGATGAAGAAGAAATACTTCCGATACAAGTCTGATGGATTGCGTGCTATCCGCAGTTTTGAGGAAGTCATGTGGTACATCAGCATCTTCATATTAGCATTCCCCTTTTTTGTCATCTTCTAGCTTGAGACAGCTTGCATCCATCGAATGAAAATCCCCCAGAAGATCATTAAAGAAATTGCAGACATCATCGAGATGGTGATACTGCCAAAATTTGTGAAAGCCAAATGATTTCAAATTAAGAATTTGTTCTGATGAGAAATTGCTTGCTTCCAAAAAGGTGCCAATATCATTTTTGTTGCAGTGGCGTGCAAAGAATACATCTTCAGGTTCTTGTTGCAAGCCATTGAAATGCAGCTCTCTTTTCTGCATACAATGCTGCTTACAAATATGCAACATTGTTCTGGTATCTCTCACAGATAATCCACCATTCCCCACCATACATGCATTCGTCAATTTAATCAACGCTTTATTCTCAGGTCGATTCGAACACCATGGTGCGCCGATGTACTTGCACGTTTTAAACCAATGCGCATCTTCTAAACCACTTCTTACCAGCATGCCGTCATCTTGGATCAAAAGAACCTTATCATACCTCCCAGACATGTATTCCCAAAATTTCTCAGATTTCAACATATCATTGTACATGTCGATGTTGAAACCCCGAGTCGGCATATTGAATTGTGTGACAAATTCAATTGGTTCAAAGGCTCCAAGCAATGATTTGTAAAACTGGACGTTTTGCTCATTACAAACTATTGTCAAAGACCATGTTTCAAGAGACAGATTGTAGAATGTAATCAAAATGGACATAACAGAAAGAATATTCTCCCTTGAATCGATGAGCATCACCGTTTGGCGCATGTTGGCCTTTGGCTTGAATCTTGCGAGCATAGCTGATCGATGTTGTGCATAATAACGCATCAAGAACTGTTGAAATACAAGAGCATGTGTATCTACGTTGTAACTCATCAGGTTTTTACAGAATACAATCGACAACAGTTTCAAGATTTTGTCATTACTATCATCAACCAACGGTAACCACATTTTGTCGCGACAAATTTCCAAGGAGACTTTATCAAAGTAACGCTTTGGGATTGTTGTGAGAGAAGCTGGTGATGGCGGAACAACGTTCAAATGACTCATTGCAAGTTTTGGCATGTAGTGTAAGATGATGGGATGGGGAAGAGTGATCTGACTTGTTGCTGCTTGGTTGTGCGTGTTGCCAATGAAGATCAATCTATTATTTGGAATGCATTCACTTATTGTCTCCATGACACGTTTTACATCGATGTTGCTATTTGTGCATGTCAAAATGTGGGCACCCACAATCATCAAAACAACACTTGGTTCAATAAAGCAGTATGCCAATGCATCAAAAACTGTTCTAAATGATATATTTGGGTCTAGCGTACGTGTCAACCCATTGAACGGATTGCAACTTGAAACATTCATGGCATTGATGCATTGCATATGAACGGCATTAAGCATATGCAACGAGCTAATTCGATTTGGGACCTCAACGCCAATGCTATTACCAACGCACATTAATCCCTTGATCGACACACCGGTGTTGAGACCACCGGTTGAAATAAGTTTGGATAGTTTCTCTTCAGGTGGAAATATGCCGTAACGAAATGAAAGCTTTTTTGCCAACAACTTTGATGCATTAAATGATGCTTTCACAACTCCAAACTTGTTTGAAAGCGCGTTGGTATCCGATGGGTCTTGGGGTGTTGCCCAAAAGGGTAAAACTGCTTGAACGAATGCTTGAAACCGGTGTAGATCAAAGTCACCCGTTGCCTTTGCAATGCTGCTCAAGTTGCACATGTTCAAAAACGCATTTACAACGGGAAAAGCAGGATACACTTTGAACAGTTCTTCCCATAGTTCACAAAAGATAAGGGAGTACCATACCCGCTGATCTTGTAACAAAGCATCGAATTCGAGACTACCGGTTTCATTGTTAGCATAGTGCTGCATATAATTATGAACGCATACTGAGTTATCCGTGTCGAGCACGTCGATCAAGATATGAAATATATTTTTCATCTTTGACATTGCTGTTTAAATTGACATTTACAATATTTCAATCATCATAACGAGATTCAATTCGTATCTTAAGTAAAATTAATGATATCTACGTCGAGCAAAATGAATATGGTATGTTGTAGTATCATTCTGACGACAATTGTGGTTATGGTTGTGTTGGTAATCGCAATGAATACCCGAAGCCATCGAAAACGTAATGTTGAGACTTTTAACAGCGACTTAGTTTTTCATGTACCACATATTAAACTTCGCTACTCTGATGCAAAAGGATCAAGAGGAATATTCGCCGACAAGGATTTCAAAGAGAGGGAAATCATTGAATATGCGCCTTATGTGGAAATTGATAAATCGTCCACTACTTGCCTAGGCTTATTGGGAGACTATGTCTTTGCTCATGCGTCGAGTCCCGAGAAATCCATAGTGGCGTTAGGCTATTTGAGTTTGTACAATCACGACGACAATAACAACGTGCGATACCTGATTGATGATGACAATAAATGGTTCGTTGTCGAGGCGCTACGAGATATCAAAAAGGGAGAGGAACTATATAACTCCTATGGGTCAAAATGGTGGGAAGACCGTCCTCACCTAACAAAAAAATAATATTTTTCAAATGATTTATTATGTAAAACATATGTAAATACAATAGCAACATATAATGGGAGCAGCTCAATCCTCATCGGCCAATGAAAATGCATCAATACCCTCTTACCAGCAATTGCCATCATCAAAGCCTGCCTCCTTAGACATGCCAAACTTGCCCTCTGTTCAAAATATTCCTTCTATAGCTTCGCCTATGACGAACGAAGACAAGGCGGCGGCTTCCCAGTTACACCAGGAAATAGAGGACAAACGCATCATCATCGATCACAACATGGTAAAGAGCTTATCAGAACTGGGAGGTCTGATGAAGCAATACAACAAAAATGATGTGCCTCAAATGCTGCACGACATTGAGTCATCTGGCATCAAGTTGCCAAAGACAATCGTTGATCGGCTACGCGTCACACATCAATCTATCTTGGATAATATTGACAGTGTGTACACCTACGAGGAGAAAGGCAAAAAGCTCGAGATAAACTCGGCAGTAGCAGATTATATACAAAAGGATGTGGACAAAGATCTAGATCAGCAATTGAAAGAATACATGGACAACCCCTTCATCAAAGATGACCCTATGGTTCAACGCGGGGTCAAGGATGTTGCAGACAGTATCAAGTCCATCCGCGGCAAGTACAAGTTTTTCGAATATAAATATTTGCAAATGAATGTATTTCTAATTGGCTTCATTACCCACGTAGGAGAAACACTTGTACGCTTTGTAAATGAGACCAGCGCGTTTTACGAGGCCAAGGAGAAATACCACTTGATGCTCATTCGTAATCTTGTGAAGACCTTTCAAGACCAATTAGAAATCGATGCTAATGATACAGGGGGGAAGATCGATGCAACAACCATTGGCGATTCCTTGAAAGAGCTGACACAGTCTGTTATTGACAGCATTGCTAAACAAAAAGAGTTTACAGAGAAGTCCAAACAACAAAGTCTCCAGGACATTTTGAAGTTCCTAATGGAACGGGAAAGCGAGTTTGCGGATGAGCTCATCAATATTGTGGACAGGTACAAGACGGACAAATCCAACAAAGGTTATCGTCCCTCTACTAGTACTAGGTATCAACCGCCTAGCAAAATTCGATCTGCTGTAGAGAGTCAATATGATTATAACAAACGCATGCAACTCCAATTGGAGCGCGAACGTGAGCTTCAACGTCTGCGCGAGGAAAAAAACCAACGTGAACTAGAGCTAGCCCGTGAAGCTTCCCGGCGATATGGCTCAAGGTACCCTTCATCGAGGTATGACAATAATGCAAGCAGTTATAGGTATAGAAGGCGGTCTATGTATGGCGGATTTGTACGTGATGCATCGTTTTTCCCACCGACGGAATACACAGATTCCACTCAACAATCACAAGCACAATCTGGCGGTTTTCTTCGTGATTCATCCTTCATGCCACAAAGGTTCTATGATCTGTGATGCGGCTAAATTTAGATCATACGCTTATGGTAGAAGAACGTGTAACCACTAGAAGTTTTAGATGGAAAAGGCACAGAGTTGACGTGGCAATCATCATAACGGCGCCATTCATCATTTGGCAAGCGGCAAAGTGCATGGTAATGCCCTCCTGCAATAGAGCCATTGTGACATGCAACAGAATACAGATCAAACATACAATCTTTTTTACTACCGGTCAACATGTAATTCGACATGTCAAGGCTCTTCGGAACTTCCACGTCTTTGGATAGTTTTGCCCGATGGCTGGAAAATCGTTTCAAACAAATGATCAAAATAGTCGGCACTCTCCATAGCTTTATAGACTGCTTGCTCTCTTTGCTTTGATGACATCGATCGCACTTCCAACCTACATCATCGACTCTGTTTACAGTCTCATGTTGGAAATATTTCGAGATGCAATCCAATAGGGATGATGCCATTGATACAGTGAGGACCATGAAGGGTTCGTAGTTGTGAAAGATCTTATTACAGTGTCCACATATGATCTGAGTAATGCTTTGACCATAAAAAAGCGGTACAAAGGGGGTCAAATGCGTTTTGAAGTGCTCGCGCCATGACTCATCTAGTTTTTCACCCAATTTGTCAATCATCACAATGCCGCACTTTGGCGAGGTTGTGCCTACCACCAGGCCCCTCTGTTTCTTGCTAGCCTCTTCATTCATTTTGTCTACGAGGATCATAATAAATTCATGAATGTCATTCTCTTCGAATACCTCCATCAAAGGACCAAAATACTTTGCGAGCACCCTGACGAATTTATGTGGTGTGATCACGGTTGCGCCTTGATTGCCATTGCTCCACAACTTGATAATTACATCCCTCACCTGACCCAACAAATCGTTTTGCTCTTCATCGGTATATTTGAAAAACAAACGGGCAAAACTAGGACAATGAGCCAGACATTGCAATGTTGTATTGATATAGCATGTATTTCCTAGATTAGCAAACCCAGCCATAGTTGGCTTTTAGCAGAAAAGTTTAAGCAGGTTTAAACCATTCCGTGATTGTTCTGTTTCCATTCTGTTTGTTCTTCAACATCTTTGTTTTAGGATCATCCTTGATTTTCTTGAAGACTGGGTCAAATAACAACTTCCGCACTTCTATCTCACGCAACGCTGCCATCTTTTCCTTTATTTGCTGTGCCGACTTTCCATCCTGGCGCATTTGTTTAGCAATATCATCCCATTGCGCCGAGATAGAATCATTTTGAAACCCCTCTAATTGCTCCAGTACTATAGCATACAATTGTAAAACAGGATTCATGATTTGATGGCTTATGTAAAACTCGTAATCAGGATTCAAGCCTTTCTCTTTGATATAATCAGGATGCTCAATCCTATTTCCTTGCAATACCTTTTTTCCGTCTAGATTTGCAATATATACATATGGAATACGATCATTCGCCTGGGGCGCATTGCCAGGGCTTCTCTCTTTGATCCTATCTGCAAGAACTCTGTGGGCAATACGCGTTGGGTCTTTGTAGTGTGCACGCAATGTTTTGGAAATAACCAAGTCGTCAAGTGGGAACTTGCCTTGAATAAGTTGATCTAGTGAGTGTTTCAAAAACCCGACAGAAGCTTTTACGTCGTGTTGATTAAGGATGATGTCAATAACGCCTCCATATATTTGCTTGACGATATTGGCATTATCACGACGTTTCAAGACGATCCCCATAGATGTTTGTTTGAACTTGTTGGGGTCAGTGCCGTATTGATTTGCCACATATCGCTTTTTGCTGAACAAGATAAATGGCCAAAATGTTTTCTCATATTCTAAATCGTGAGGATGTTTCAAAATTGGCTTTATAGCTTCAGAAGCTTCTTTACCGATTTCAATAGTTCGGACCAAAGCCGCACGTCCACTATCATTGTCGGCCGTCATGGTTGTTGTTGTTGATGATGTGGCATCGGGAAAATGGACGAACAAGCTATCTGTGTTCTTCAACAATATTTCCCCGACACCTCCCTGAAATACACCCTCATAAGTTTCTAAATCATACACAAATAATTGTGGTTCGTTGCTTTCATCAGCCTCAGGCTGAACATAACTCATCGAATCTACCGATTCCACGTGATTCTCTTGGTTCACATCATGGCATAAACTCGCTAATGTCAGCACAAACGACGCATCTTGTCCATTTCTGTGTACCCTTACTTTGTAGTCACTATAGATCGAATTTAGAATGACACATATATATTGCGCAATGCGCTCATTCGAACCGAGCGTTATTTGAACATCGTTATTCATTAATCCTGAAATGAATCTTTTCCTTGTCGATACGCTTGAATTCAAGATTGCTTTCAATCTTGCATAAACTGCGTCCGATCCTCTCAGGTCCTCTGGAAATTCTCTCATGCGCTGTCCAAAGGACTCCATGTGATCATAGCACAGTTTGGACTCGAATAAAGATGGATCCGGCAGATTCCCAGCAATTTCTGTTTTGAACAATTCCAATTGATTCGGAGTCAGCATCTGGTTCGTCCCTTTCTCGATGAGCGAGTGATCCTCCGTGACATCTACACTGCCAAACGTAGTTCCTACACGATACATCTTCTTCTTAGTCTTGTGACGAATAACGCGTCTGACATTTGTCCACTTTCCATTGCACCAAACCTCGACTGAAACAAATGCTTGCTCTTTGCATGTGCCTTCCTTCAAGAATCTATTGTAGGGCGTCCAATTGACGGCTAGGTCCCTGATTGCAACCACATCTATCGTTCCAGTTCGGTATTTTATCAAAACTGGGGTCTCCCCTGTGACGCTGTCTCCGTAAACAATATCTGCTCTAAAACGCTCTTCTAAAAATTGCTTAGCCAACAAGATCATCTTTCTGCCAGTGGCGGTGGTGCACGCGGCAATCTCCTTCAAATATACTGGGCTTGTTTTAGCACCCATCTGACCGTACAAAGAGTTTGCAGTTATTTTGTAGGCTAGTTGGAGACCATCAAGAGTCGCTTTTTGGAACTGCGTATACAGATCTGTAATTGTTTCGACATCTTGAGATGCTACCACCTGTTTCTTTCCATCGATGGCGGTAATGGTGGTCTTGTCGCCAACAGAGTCCACATCAACAAACCCCATTATTGATTCACTGTTTCCTTTCATGACAATCTTCTTCATGTCAATCCTTTTTCTTGTCAGTTTTCGCTGCTTAAGAAGGAATATCAGGATGTTTGGCAAGATGCCACGAGTTTCTTCATCCTTGGGCTGTGCAAAACGACACACCTTCGTACCAACCACCTTCTTTTCACCGCTCTCATTGGTTTCATAAAGATCATATTCGACGTCCAAGTAGTCAACCCCTGGCAGATTGTCGTATTTGGCATCGAGCACGATGCAATCGTGTGAAAGATTCTCGCTAATCATACTGCTTGGATACAGCGATGCATAATCCAAGACCGCAATCGGTGTATCTATATAGATTCCTGTCTTTGGCTCTAATACAATAGCTCCCTCGTAGCTCTCATCAGTCTCTGGGTGGTCAGCATTGGTCAGCATTGCTTTGTTTACTACAGGAATAAGGTACCCTCTCTTCTTGCATTCTTTTGCAATAAGACTGAAGATCTTCACGCCTTGTCCTCTCATAAAAATGTAACTCAGCGGGACGCTGCAAACATTTGCCATACCGATATTGCTTGCCATAGTTTCCAGCTTCATGATGAGTTTGTTGCATAAAGCACAATCCTGAACACAGTAATCAGCAATTTTTGCAATATTCTCTGCACATCCGGTTCGATACAAGTCGAATATTTCTTGGGGTGATACATCCAACTTGTTCATTCCCATAAAGTGAGAAGCTACCGTATCCAGTTTGTAAGAATCAAGTTTGTGGTCGCGTTGCACCACTTTCATCATATCAATAAGCGTCCTACCTGGCATGTCAATATATCTCATCAGGTTGTCGCCCAATGCAGACGATGACAGCCTGTTTTCACGAAATGTGGCAGCATACTCGATGAGTCTGCTGAGGCCATCAAATACGTCTTGGCAACCAAGCTCTTGACTGCGCTCATACATGAAGGCAAAATCGAATCCAAAAATGTTGTACCCTGAAATCACATCTGGATCTTTGTCTTCTATCATGGCAACCCATTGTTGTAGCATTTCCCTTTCAGAATCGCATTCCACCACGGTTGCCCCTGAAACCTCCGAGCAATTCCCTAATGTATAAATAATTCGTGAATGAACTTCATTCTCGCCATATCTGTGAAATGTTGTACCAATTTGAATGATTTCATCACCTTTTATGGCCGGCATGAACGATTTCAAGTATGATGCAAGAACATCCACGATGGCGTCCTTGTCCTTCATGAGATGACTCAGAATGCCTTCAATGATATTTTCGGTATCCGAACGTTTCGCCCATGCAATGTTCAGTCGTTGCTGAATGAAACATTTTTGCAACCACGTTTGAAGACTTCTCCGCAGCAAGGATGTGGATGTCGTCGTAGGCTGGATTTTGTTATAGAATGCGATGAGACGGTCGTATGTTTCTAGACCCCCTTTCGAAAATGTTGCCAACATGATGTCACGTATCGCAGCCCTCATAACCAGATTGTCGCCTGTAACAATAATTCTCACATGATCCATATGCTGCAAAAGTTTGTTTGTGATATTATGCAGCACTTGAGGATGTATGGGATCGAATGGAATGACGCGGCCTTCTTTGAATGCATTTACAACGAGATCCACGACTTGCTTGCTCGGCGCATCTCTGTGTAGCAGATTATACATGTCATTGGCAATCTTTTTGTAATTCTTTATTGCGACGGGAAAGTCGCCGTCACAACTCATGCATTCCACATCAAAAGCAGCTATCAAGAAAGGTGCAATTTGATTGTCTCGTTCCTGACTAGGATGTATATCTTTCCAATGTGCTTGAATATCCAAGGAACATTTGCTGGGTAGCACCATTGCTTTTTTATAATTTGATATGCGGACCCAACCTACGGACGGAATATCTCGTATATGCGCGAAGCGAAGAAGGGGAGAAATATTACTTTCATAACACTTGAACACCTTTTGTGGCAAACCAGGAACTGTGAATGGCTTAGGAGCGCTGAGAATCTTTGCTGCCGTTTTCATGGCAGTCTCACTCTTGAATGTCAAGCGAAGGAAAAGAAACTCTTTTTCGTTGGTGAAACCCCAAAAGTCTTTCTTCTTGACCAAAGATGCTCGCACATATGTACCATTTTCAATTCTCCGCGACAATGCCTCCGCAAACGAATCCATTTGAGAAACAGTCATATTGGTCATCAGTTTTACGTAGAAGTGCGGTTCGAATGAGTCGACAGTTACTGAAACCCTATTTCCCACCTCGTCGACTCCAAACATTTTGATGTGATACGTTGCGCCACCATTATTTTCGCTATTGCTGTCTCCATCATCATCATCATCGTTATTTTCCGGCTCTACATCAATTGCAACCCAGTTGAGGACCTGAAAAATGATATCATTCTCCTGATCTCTCATAATTTGCAGACGTCGTGGTAAGATCCCTATGTTTTTTTGTTTTCGAGACAAGCTTTAAACACTTCAGTTTTTTTGTCTGTCCAAAATGTAAAGAAGATACATGCTGACGTATGTCGAAATCTTTATCATTACACTGATTCTGTTGATGTTATTTATGTACATATACAATGCGTATTTTTCTGAGGTGGAATACTTTCAATCCGAAATAGACAACAGAAAGTACCTTGTGCGTTCTCTGCCAGACAAAAACGTTGCTGCAAACATGTTGGCCGAAATCAATCGAGACCTCATGGCACTGATTAAGCACATGCAAGACAAATACCCGGATAACGCAGATGTAAAACGCATGTATGAGAATTATAATCCCAATGCCATTTCTGAGGGGTCTCCAGATTCCGGTTACACATCCTATTCCGTCAACAAGGGAGAAAAACTTGTTATTTGCATCCGTAACTCCGACAATTCGTTTGTTGATAAAAACGTTGTCATGTATCCAGCCTTGCATGAGCTCGGTCACATCATGACATCTGAAATTGGTCACACCAAAATGTTCTGGGACAACTTCAAATTTATCCTGCAGGAAGCTATAGAGATTGGAATCTACAAGAAGATTGACTTTCATGAAAATCCCACCCCATACTGCGGAATCACAATAAAGAGCTCCGTCATCTGATGTATTGCTTTGCTTATTTTTATTGTTTGTGTAAACAAAATGAATGATATTTGTCTAGACAAGCAACCGCGGTCTATTTACAAGGTAAAACTCTGGAATAGCCCGCGAGATGTTTTCATGTATATCTTTGTAGGTCCACAGGAAGGTAGACAGCGGCGACAGGTGAAGGACGCGCTTCATAAAATAGAGAGAAAAACAAGACTCGATAAAAGCGAAGAGGCTTTGCTATCAAATACATTTGGCAAGAGCTTTCCCCAACTTTTGGGGCTCAAAGAAAGCGCCCAAGTGCGTTTCGTGTACGAAACAATCCACCGCGATGATACCGTTGGCATTGTCAAAAACAAGATCCACACATACATCCCCGAAATCCGGAAACAAGATGACATCTACATGTGGATCGATCGGTTGATGACAACGACCCCAACCTGGAATCAAAGCATTTCATTTCATTTGATGAGAGGTAAAACAAGGATTCATGCCGAGACACTTAAAGTGAGGATGCGCGAGCTGATGAGCACTCGTTCGGCAAGGAGGACAGACGATGAAATTGAGGAGGTGGAGGGCGACAGCGATCACGATGACGATCAGGAACTTGCGTTTGAAGATGTTTTAGAGGTGGTAAAAGCATGCAAAATCAAGAGCTTGGCAATGCCATTAGAATTCAAACGAGTTGTGGATGGGTACCTGCAATACGGTTATGCAAATCCATTCAAGGTCCATTCAACTGACCTAGATCGCTTGGCTGATGTTGACATTCTCCACGAGAAGGGCGCATTATTAGAAAAGTTTGTTATCAGCAATAATATTATTCATGTTGCCTGCAAGTCAACACTTGAAACAATCAACGTCGATATGTTACCCTTCTTCTTTCAATCAACAAGCAATATCAGCGTTGACGAGAGCGTCATTGTTGATGCCGACACTATATGCAACAAATATATTGAGCAATCCGAAAAGGATCGAGCAACAGGAGCATGGAATCCAGAGCAACTCGACATGAACTGTTTTATCAAGTTCTTACACTTGCGCTTCAACGAGAACTTTCTTGGAGCAGATGCAGGCAAAGTGACATTAAGCGAAGTGTTCAACCGGCTGCATACATGTGAGTCGATTCCATTTATAAAACACAATGTGGGAGGTATATTGAACGGCAACAAAAGTTATAAGCTCAACAAAGAGGCAGTTTCCAAAATTGATGAAGTTGTTTTGAACACATGGACGGAATCAACTTCCACCGGACGGAGAACCAGCACTGGCAAGTCAGAATACATAATGATCAAAGGTGCTTACGGCGACAATCACAGGTTTCTGACGTTTTTGTTGTTTCCCGATTTACATATAGATGTAAAGTTTACTAACAGCAAAGGCGATGACCTTCGCTTTGCTGAAATATATTCCAAGGGCTTTGACGGCATCAACGCGATAATCAATCTCATTCGGACACAAATGCCAGAGATTCAGGACAGGTTCCGTGAGATTGACCGTTCAATATTAGTGCATCGAGATGCGTCTGCCAAACTAGTCAACATGGTATCGCACTCGAGAATTGAAACGTCAGTCGAAAATGTTCAAATGCCAGCTTTGAAAATGTTTGCCACTTCATTGTATCCATATTTCGCTGTGGACGAAAAAAATAAAAGCGAAGCAAATTTGATCATGTCATACAAGCGCATTGACAATTTCGCCAATGCTAGCAATATTACCGTGTTCCTGAATAAAAATTATGAATATGACGATCAAATTCTCATCGACAATCTCATTCGCATATTTGGCATCACAAAAGAGGCCGCTATTGTGGAAGTGACAAAGTGGAGACAAAAGTCGAAGATTTCCTATTATCAAATCGGTCATCAGCTTTATTTGAGACCAAAAGATTACAACAACATCACTATATCCATAACGAAAGAGAATAATGGGTACAGCGTTGTCATAGATGGCGTTACTGACCTTTTGTATCATAAGCGCATTGCAAACCTCATTCGGTTTATTGTTCTTCACGTAGGGAATAAATCTGTTGCCTCTAAATTTGTCACAAATGTCAATGCAGACGCATTTGATCAACTCGCTTATAATAATACAAGTGATGGAGTTGATGGCATAGAACCTTCAATTGATGAGATGCTGACCAATGCGTCATTGGACGCGGACCTGGGTGTGGACGTTGATGAGGATGATCTGATCGTCGACGAGGTTTGGGGATTCAAGCCGGTGGAGTTGGACGATGCCAATGACGAAGACGAAGATAGACATCTGGCTGAAGGTGCAAAGGACAAAAAGACACGGGATAAATACGTTCTCAAAAGATTGCAGCGTGCAGATAGCACGCGTTTTGGTCATCCGTATTCTAAACTATGCCAGCAAGTAAACAACCGTCAACCTATTGTTCTCACACAAGATGAAAAGGAAAGGATAGACCGTTTGTCAGGTGACCAACCATCTTATGTCAATCATGTGGTTTTAGGAACAAGGGCAAGGCCAGAGAAGAAGAATATATACATTTGTCCGGATGTATGGTGTCCTTTGAGCAAGGTCAGCATGTCCTTTGCCCAATTCGAGGCAAGTGATGGAAAGTGCCCATTGGAGGGAGAGGTTCCAATGGACTTTACTACAAAGTATTTTAATGCTCCTGGCAAATCCGAAATCGACCCTAAAACAAACAAACGCGCACCTAGTTCCCAGTTCCAAAGCAAAAGGTATGTTGGATTTGTAGGCAGCAGCCAAGAATGTTTACCATGTTGCTTCAAAACCAACCCCCTTCTGACAGAGAAAAAACAATTGTTTGGACGCTGTGATGAAAAACCGGAACAAGCTGGTGATGGCACCAGGGATGATGATTTAGCCAAAAGCAATGCTCAAAAGTCGGGAACTCGTTATATTCTGGGAACACAATTTCCATTGGATGCAGATCGCTTTGGGCTCCTACCTTCAACGGTTGAGCTCATCTTTGGAAAGATGAAATGCGGGTCTGGCAGTCGGTCTACTGGCTTTATTACGGATAAAACCGATTGTTTCGTGCGGAGGGGTGTTGCGTCTCCATCTCAAACGGACTACTTCCTTTCCTGCATGGGGGCTATACTTGGACGGCCGCAAAAGGAGATTATTTTGCAATTGCAGACAATGGTCACAGTGAACCTTTTTCTATCGTTGAATGGAGGCAAGCTGTGCAGCCAATTCGTAGACGCAAATCGCACGTTAAACGACCCCGAAGAGTTCAATTCATTCAAAACATGGTTGACTGACAAGGCGACACTAAAGAATTTCAAATTTGATAGCGCACTAAAAGAACTTCTTATCGACGGAAGTGATCGGCCTGCGTCCGGATGCACGGTTCCATTAGGGCGTTCTAAATCGGTCAAATTGGCAGAATCATTGAATGACGTGCATCCTGATGTGAAAGGCAACATTCTTCGATTATACCTCATTTACAATTCATTCACCAGCTTCCAATCCTACCTAGCGCATCATGCATCTGCCAAGGTCGACGAAGTGCTATTAGACATCTTCAACCGAAAAACAGAATGGCTGAACCCACAAGGCGTCAACATTGTGGTCATTGAAGCTACCAATGAGAACGCATACGTCATTTGTAATTACAATCTTGAAAATGTCCGACCACATTACCCTTACGTTTTTCTTGTGAAACAGCCTAGGTATGTTTACGAACCAATCGTTAGGATCAAGAAGGGACAAGAAGAGGGCATTCATCAGCAACTCTTCTTTAAGAAGGGGGATCATGCTGTTCTAGATGTTATTATCACGGCTTATGAACAATCTTGTGGCAGCAATATTAAATTGAAAGGAGCCGATGGACGGGCTATATATACGTACCTGAAAGCTATTAAAAAGGCTGTTCGTTTTCAGGTTTTGGACTATGATTTGATGCTTGTCGGATTTGTGCTTCAGGAGCGCGCGGACTGCTTGTTTATTCCGCTTAGAAAGCAAGCACCTATTCTGGATTTTAGCATTGAGTGCATTTATGTCAGTGACATCATTCGCTTCATCCCTGAGGAAGTGAATTGGCAATCTGCTGCCGATACATTCAAAGAATTATTCAATCTAAGCAAGGATCCAACATATGATATCCATGTGTTGTATAATCAAAATGACAAAACTGAAGCCAAGCATCCCATTGCTTTTGTTAACAAACACGGCAACATCATTCCCTTGCAAAGAAAGGATATACCGCAACAACTCTATCTTGATAATTTGAACATATTCATAGGTTTGAGATTGCCCGATCAAAGAGTCACCATGGTACAGAATATACAAACCAAGGAAGCTGTGTTTCAAGCAATCAAGAGAAAGGTTCTAAATGCATTTTCGAGTAATGAGGACTTTGCGTCGCTTTTGGAGGAGCACAATATAGAGAAATTAAAAAATCAAGTTACTCGATTGATATCAAAACTTGTTGTCGAACTAGATGATGAGGATATGGATACCTATACCGATGTGACGCCTACTAATCTTGCATGCGCAGCACGTAGGAAACAAGCATGTAATGGTATGTGTATTCTCGATGAAAACAACAACTGCAAAATCAAAGTGATGCCGGGCGCGTTGAAGCAGTTTGAAGGACGCATTGTTGACATCCTAATCAAGGGACGCGACACCCTGGCATTTCCATTGGGAAAGCCTCCAATCCACTTAATGACTGAACTATCGTTTGATCAGAATGATGTTTCGGATGGCACCTTTAGCCGTATGATAGAAAGAGTCAAGACCCCCTTTGCCTTTCTTGACAAGGTTCTTGATGAGGTGGTTGACAAGCATGTTCAGCTGTATCCTACCCAAACAGAGTTGTTTAAAGATGAGTGGTCCCCACTGCCCTCGCCGTTTTCGACATGGTTTAAGAACTTTCATCTCAATCCCGACCGTAAGAAATATCCGCCAGATCGCAAGCTCATTTTGCAGATTGCTAATGCTCTTAGCATCATCAGAAACTATAGGATATCCTTTGATGATACAAGCTTGCATAATATCATGAAGAATCATTACATTAGCATTTATAAATCGACTGGCTTGACAAATGTGACCGATGAGCTCAAAAACATGAATGGCAGTTTTGGGTACCTGGTCAAATCGCATCAAGTGCGCAGTTTGGACAATGTCTTCGAAATTATGCAACATTCGGAGTATTGGCCGGGAAGCAACGAATTAGAGGTATTGGCAAACTTGTTCCAAGTGCATTTCATCCTTTTGACAAGAAAGACACTAAAGTATCCTAGCTATTACCGTAAAATAAGTTCGACAACCAATAAAGACGACTACGTTTTTCTCTTTTGGAAAGAAGAGAAGGACGAAACACAGAAAAAAACAATCAGGGACTCTTATCAACTCGTATCTAACAAAATGCTTCCCAAATTGGTCTGGAACCTGCAAGAAGTCAAAGACATACTGGTGACACTAGGTGTGAGCGATGTCATGTACTTGCAAAAGGTTTCATGATCAGAAATCGCACGCTCAAAATAAACGACAGCATAATGATTGCATATGTGAACTTGAAAATGGCGTATTCAGTCTTTGAGTTCCTGAAATAGAAGCGTTCTATATTTTTGTATGGATCTAGTTTGAAGTTGTAGAAAAACAAAATCAAACCGGTCGTTATTGCAACTGCGATCGCGTATACAGCAACGTGGCGATCATTATTGTTGCCAGATATCAAATTCATTGTTACTATCTGTTTTTACAAAAAATAAAACACACCTTTGTCAGGTGTTCAAAAGGTTCAAATTAAAACAAAGAGACAGACAGTACGACAGTAAGACAGTAAGACAAAGAGCACGGTATTTATACCACACTAATTGTTCTCTTTCTGGTGATGGATGTATCTATCTCCGGCAATGCAAAGTTCATCTCGAAATTGCTGGCTTGGCAAACCATATCCTTTGCATAGGTCAAGCCCTCATCTTCTTCGTTCATTTTCAATTTGGCTGGTGTTGCTCTCTCCAAAGGAGGCAAAAGCTTGCTCTCGTCAATCAAAATTTCGGTGTCTCCTGTACCACATGGTGCAATTTGGCCAAGCATGATGTTGGCCGAGACGCCATTCACTCGATCTATCTCCGAGAAAACACCTGCTTTAACCAGCACATCATTCACCTCTTCAAATGAACATTTTGCCAATGGTCCGATGTCACCTTTGTTGATACCATGGCGATCAATCGACATCAATGTGCCCTTTGAGGTCATCGTATCGACCAACAGTGCAAGATGTCTATAGTTAACATTGACCTTCGCATCTGTGATCACGGCTTGAATCTCGTTGTATAAACACTGTCTAGCGGCTTCAATGCCAAATATTTTGTAGATTTCATTGACATCGTTGGACACAGTACGTGTCTCGTCTATATAGGGGAGGCACAATACTTGAATGAGATTGGTGCCCTCAGTGTATAGTTTGTATTCAAACGTTTTCTCAAATTCTCTGGTGTCAAAATTGTACAACACTTTCTTTTCCTTCTCGAGCGCCACACTTTGTAACTTTTCCACACCCTTGAGTATAATATTATCCAAAATTGTGCTCTCGAGAGCTTTCAGGTCCGTGAGCATGTCGGTCGAGTCTTCTGAAACATCTTCGTATAGCTTGATTCGGAAGATAATATCTTCGGCATTATCATCACTGAAAACACACGAGATACGGTTGTTGAATTGATTTTTCAGTGCATGGTTTAATTCAATTGTGGTCAGTCCGACCTCCAACATCTTTTGTTTGTCAAGCTCGAGCCGCAGCAACCACGGTGCTGTTGCACGGTCGCAATTATTCTCGATTTGGAAATCCCTGTACATTTGCACTACTTGTGCATCACTGCTGATGGTTGTCTCGGTATCATTCGGGTCGAAGAATATCTTGGATGTCTTGATGATATTTTTGAAGGTGGTTGTCTCGAGTTTATTCTTAACAGCCAGACACACATTTTTGTTTTGGGCATGCTCAGGCTTGAAGAAGATTGTGACAGATGGTGCTTTAACATTCTTAGTGACTCGAGTGAGCTCTTCTATGCGCGGCACACCGCGCGTTGCCTTGGAAGCTGCACCAACTCCCGATAGATGAAATGTGTTTAGCGTGCACTGTGAAAGAGGTTCACCTATACTCTGAGCGGCAACGACACCAACCATCTCGGAAGGATGCACGATGCTGTCATAAAAGCGCATCTTGATCTGCTGAATGATCTGCTTGAATGATGCCTTGTCTAGACTATGGCGGAAAATCACTTGCTTGGGACTGAGATACATCCTTGCCAACATTTCAAACATCTTTGTGCCTTTGTTGTTTGGTGACACTCGCACTTCATCGCAAAGTCTTTGCAATTCGTCGAGCACGAAAACAGGCGTCAAGTCCGTCAAGATCTTGCCCATACCAAATCGTTGCCGAAGAACGAGAGTGTTATTGATGATGCGGGTGAAGCTGACAGGGTACATGACACTTGTTTCTTGAACGCCGTGGAACAAGCGGTTGATGAAAAAGTCGCGATCTTCATGGAGTTGCTTGTAATGCGCTAGGACTCTATCTTGCCAATTGGGATGCGACCGATTCATATCATCGATGACGTTCGGCAACAAGACCGCGGAAAGGTCATCCTTTGATGAGACCATATACTCGTTGTCCATCTTGTCCATGGACATCGAAATATAATGCAACGGTTGGCTCTCAATTTTGATCGCATCGATGCCATCTTCCCCGTATAGAAACTGAATGATGTTTCCATTTGCATTGCGCACAGTCATGTCGTACGACACCTTGCAATCTTCCATTGCCTTGACAAGTTTACGTTGAATGTATCCGGTTTGGGACGTTTTAACTGCCGTATCAATCAGGCCCTCTCGGCCACCCATCGAATGGAAGAAGAATTCTTGCGGCGTGAGCCCTTTGATGAATGAGCTTTCGACAAAGCCTCTTGCCTCCGGTCCATCATCATACTTGGTGTAATGCGGCAGCGTACGACTTTCAAATCCGTAGGCAACACGCTTGCCATCAATATTTTGTTGACCAAGGCATGCAATCATCTGGGAGATATTCACCGTGTTGCCTTTTGCGCCTGCTTTGATCATATTAATCATTCGGTTGTTCACATCATCGATCTTCTCAAGGCCAACTTTACCTGCCTGTTGGATGGCATCGTTCAGAAGTTTATTGACGTCTTCTTCAAACTTGTCTTGGTCGCTCAGAATTGACTCGTTGTTGAATTTCTTCATATGAATATCCCGAATGACATCATAAACTTTGACTTTCATGTCATGGATAATCTTCTTCAAAGATTCATTGGTCGAATTGTCAACCACGAGATCCGAGATGCCGACACTAAATCCATTCAATACCAGCCAGTTACAAATAAGTTGTTGGGTGTTGTCGAAGAAGTGCCGGGTCTCTTCTGGGCCGTATTCATTGAAGATTGAATGTACGAGACCTCTTGTGCGATCTTGATATACCTTTGTGTCCAACCGTCCTTGTTTGATTTCGCCACTTTCGATAATAACGTAGTTTTCTTTATCTTCCCCGTGCTTGTCATCATATGAATTGTTTGTGCCTTTGAAATTGACGTTGGTAGGAAGCGTCGACGATAGAGCTTGTCTTCCTGACCACAACTTGATCTTTCCGTCGACCAATGAAGGATCTGGTAGAATTCCGGAGAATCTAGGATTTGGGCACATCAAGTTCATCATCTGTTTCTCAGTGATGGTGATGAAGCTCTTTGAGATCCGGTAGACACCAAGCGCAACATCCTGTACAATGCTGATAATAGGTTTGCTATCTTTTGGAGTGATGATTTGAGTTGGTACGCTCGCAAGCTGAATCAATTCATTTCTTGTTTGTAGGGACTGTGGTGCATGCACGTTCATCTCCATGAACTCCTTGTGCTTTCGCCCAAGGCCGGACTATATCTTAAGCCCTCATGACGGTTGGCTAGACCGCTCGGACCCACACCCATATAGTCTCTGAACCTTCTCCTTAGGCTTGCCATGATGGTGACGCCCTTAGGAGCTTGGCTGCGGATTGCCCATTGTTACATCCCAAGCGTTTTTA
>JACCDP010304216.1_pt1 | contig 20817 bp, 22 predicted proteins | sample 7445841 | NCBI WGS metagenome assembly JACCDP01 (sample SAMN15323441, study PRJNA562643) | freshwater metagenome | isolation source: river surface water | place: USA:Blue River Watershed | collected 2017-08-17
GGTTGTCCCGTTCAGGACGAGTGGGTATCTTGCAGCCATGATGTATTCCTTTACGAGACAGATACGTTGACGGTCGATCCTGCGCGGTTCGTCACTGCCAGGAATCCATTGGTAAGCGGCACCTCAATGGCGCTGCTGGAGCGATTGGTCACAATCAGCTTTGTTGCGCCGCCGCCGCCACCGATAGCGCCCCAGCCGGTTGCGCTGTATCCCTCAAACCCTGCGGTGGTGGTGTTGTATCGGATGTAACCGACAGCTGGTGAACCGTCGCGCTCTGCCGTTGTGCCAGATGGCAGCTTTGCAGACCCGGTCGCCGACGTTCTGCCGACCGCGTTGATGTCGTCAGCGTTGACCGAGGCAACAGCCTTGAAGGTCATCACTCGCACTTCGTCGTTCAGCGCCAGTGCCGTGTTGAATGTGATGGTCGTGCCGTTGGTTGCGGTGATGTCAGCATCTGACAGCATCACACCGTTGACCCATGCGTACACATAGCCGACCCGGTATCCACCGGTAAACGTGTAGCTGGTCTGGCCAGCAGTCGCCGTAAACTCGTACTCCAGCACCAGGTCTGGCAGGGTGGCGATGGTCTGCCAGGTCGAGCCGTTCCACACGCGCATCTCTGTGGACGATGTGTTGAAGTAGATCGCACCGGTGACCAGTGCGTTGCCGTCGTTATCGACAGACGGGTTGCTCGACTTTGCGCCCAGGTATCGGTCGTCGAAGTTGTCGTATGCGGCCTCTGCTGCGGTCTGTGCGGTCTGTGCTGCGGTGGCGCTGGACGCTGCGTTTGTCGCACTGGTCGACGCAGACGAGGCCGACGAGCTCGCGGAGCTCGCGCTGTTCGCTGCATTGGTTGCACTTGTCGAGGCCGAACTGGCGCTGTTGGCACTATTCGTGGCGCTGGTACTCGCTGACGAGGCGCTTGACGAGGCTGACGAGGCGCTTGATGCAGCTGCGCTCTGGGATGCTGCCGCAGCTGCAGCGCTGGTCGTCGCTTCCCCAGCTTTGGTCGTTGCGATACCGGCTTGAGTTGAGGCTGTCGAGGCGCTGGCCGCCGCATTGGTCGCGCTGGTCGAAGCGTTGGAGGCCGAGGTCGATGCCGAACTGGCCGAGGTCGACGCATTGCTGGCCGAGGTCGAGGCAGCCGAGGCGCTCGAGGCTGCTGCCGAGGCACTGGATGCCGCAGCTGCAGCCGATGAGCCAGCCGCCGCAGCATCAACAATCAGAGCCCACTTCGCGCTGTCAGCATTGCTGCTGATCGGCGTGGTGCCGGTCGATGTATGCGCGGTCACGCAGATGTAGACGTTGCTGTTGCTCGCGTCCTTGACGATGTCGCGCAGCGCATAAGCAGTGCTGGCAGCCCAGTTGCCGCGCCAGGTGCCGATAGTGTCTCCGATGATCGGGTTGCCGTTGGAGTCAAACGCCAGCGTTTTGTTCGCCCGCACCGATGCCCTGGGCAGCGTCATGTTGATGCTGGTGGGGTCGGTCTGCGGTGCCTGCATTGCACGCGCCAGACCCTCGGCATTCTGCTGTGCGAAGATGGTCTGCTGGTCGAGCTCGTCGTTCAGCGTGTTGGCAAAAAAATCACCGCCCGTCACGAAGTCGCTGGTGCGCTGGATGCTGCGGTTGCCGACGATGGCGATTTGGGTCGCGCCGGTAGGGGCAGCTGTGAGCGTGATCGACCCGGTGCCGTTGGTGTTGATTGTCACCGTGTAGTCGGTGGTCAGCGTCAGCAGCGTGTCGTCCCGGTAAACGGCAATGTCGGTCGCCGCCAGGATCTCAAACGTGAAGGCATACGGGCCTGTGCCGGACGCGGCAAAGACCACACGCCTTGCAACATTGTTAATTGGTACGCCCATATATCAACCCCTTCTTTTGAAAATTGTACTACTTGCCGTAAGTGTCGGAAATCGTTCGATTCCTACGCATTTTTGCGCCAAGTTCTGGGAACTCGATCCTAATGTCCGGGGTGCCGTCTGGCTTCTTCAGCCCAATATCAACAGGCTCGCCGTCAGCGTCGCCGACCATCCGTTGCTTTGCCAGATCGCGGTACGTCGATACCAGATTACTAATCAATGCCTGCTTCCTGCCGCGTGACGACGGTGTGCCGGTTACCTCAGAATCAATCGCGTCCTGCTTGATCTCGTAAATGATCCGCTGCTCAAGATTCATGTCGTTGTCGAGGATCTCTTGACCATACAGTTTCTTGAAACGGTTGATCTGCCCTGAAGACATTCTCACTCCGTCCCATGTTTCCGACGGGTTGGCAATGCCGAAATTCAGGCTGGCCAGGATTTCGTCAGCCTCAGAGAATTTGCCTTCCTGTGCTTGAATGATCGGCGACCAATTCAGCCAGTAATCAAGGCCACGGTTGCGAACCTTGCTTTCGCGCCCCAGGTTGTCCAGCAGCGGCGGCACGTTTTCCGACAGGCCTGGAATGCGGGACATGACACGCTGCTTGGCCTCATAGAAAGCCCGCAGACCGGCTGGCGTGTCCATCTCTGGCGACTTGGTGTTTGACCTGGTCGGATTGACCATCCGCTCGATGTGCGCCATCAGCGTGCTGTTGGTCATGCCAACACCCGGCGTGCCGGTGTACACAAAGTTCGCGTACTGTTTGGCGAGCGCGTCGAAAGTCTGCACGATCTTTTCGCCGGTATCTGTCGAGCGGGATCTGGCAATCTGCAGCAGTTCGCCGACACCCTGCATCAGCGGCAGGTTGCTCATGTACTCACCGACCGCAGTCATGCTGGCCATCGCCATAACCTCAAAATCTGAGCGGTCTGGGTGGCGGTCAAACTTGCTTGCATCGCCCATGTCAGAGCCCATTGCAAACAGCATGGAGATTGGGTCGAAGCGGGCATACGACACATAAACCTTGTCGGGGCCGACAGCAACCTTAGTGATGCCGCGCAGGCGATCAAGGTTTGCTTCGCTAATCTCGCCCTTGTCAAACACAAGCGAATGCGGTTGCCAGCCCAAGGCCTCCAGCGCCTTGCGATCCTCGGTCTGCGACGGGCCTGAGCCGGTAATGCGGTTGTCAAGGTTCAGTAATGCAGCGCTAGTAATGGCGGTGCCGCCCATCGCCAGTCTGGCAATTGCAACATCACGATGTCTACCGCCTTTGCTCCACAAGTCATAGAAACGGGGGGACAAGGTATTGAGCAATGGGATGTAACTTGATCCTTCGATGAACAGGTTTTGCACTGTCTTGGCAAACGGCACGATGACTTTTGCTGGAGGCAAATTCAGGATCTTGTTGCTCCAGTAGTAAGTCTCGCCAAGCGCACCTTCGCGCTCAATGTTCTCGGTCAGGGTGATCATGCGCCGGAAACCGTCGATGCTTTCCTGCATGGAGCGCGGGCGCTCTGTCAGGAACTGCTCCAGCTTTGCCGTGACCTCAGTCCTTGCCCCATCCGGCGACATACCTTCAGCAATCAGACGGTCGTATTCTTTGTTTGCAAAACGCCAGCCTTCTTCATGCAGCTGGTAGCGGGCAGCGATGCCGCCAACGAATTCATCGGCAGCAGCGATTGGCTTGAAACTTAGAATATCTTGCACGAAGCCAATACCGTCGATGCCGCGCCCCAGCCATGTATCGCGCAGATCCGGCGTGCGATAGACCTCTTTGCCAAACATGCGGATCGGCGTGTCGGACAAATACTCTGAACTCAACGGATTCATTACCCGGCCTGATTCAGATACCTTCGACTCGCCGCCGCGCTTGATCGCTTCCTTGGCAAGTTCCCAGCCGTCGAGAATTCCGTTCTTGACACCAGACAACCCAGCCATGATGTCATCGAACTGGTAGCGGTCTGGGTTCGCGTCAGGGAACAATTGGCGAACCTTGCCGATTGGAACGGCCAGCGTTCTTTCAATCGGCTGCAAAGATCCAAACACCGAACTGCCAGACAAGTTGTAAGCGTGCGTCTGCGGGTCGTTCAGCAGGTTGGCCTGGTAGGTATGAAACCAGATGTCGCGCAGCTTTGCGCCCAGCCCAGCCTCGACCAGACGGTTCTTGCCTGCGCGTGTCGGCGTGCTGATGTAATCCTGCGCCAACTCAAACAGCACTTTGTCGCTTTGGTTCGCGCCGAGCTCGTCCAGCGCAGCGCGGATGTCCTTGGTGTTCAGGCCTGGCCCCTTGTCTTTTACGCGCTTGAACACGTTCAGCGAGCGGGCAACGTCGGTCTGGATGCCTTTGAGTTGGTCAACGATGATCTTGTGCTGCGCCAGCTTCAGCCGCAGATCCAGCTTGCCCGCATCGTCCAGCTGACCTGCAGCCATCTTGGCAAACAGGCCATCCAGCATCTTTGCGCTTTCGTCGTGCGCAACAACAGCACCAGCCAGTTGCTTGGCAAGCTGGCTACCGCCGACGGTGGCTTCCATGCTTTCGCCAGCAAGCGCACGCTGCAAGAACTGTTCAGGCACACCAGCATTGATCGCCCGCATGGTTATGGAGCGAATCGACATGCTGGGATCTTGCTTGGCAGCAGACTCACCGGCAGCGCGGATTGTCGCCGCCAAACCGTCGTTGTCAGTCCATGCGCTGGAGATCGGTGTTTCTGGAGGCTTTGCCTGCGCCTCGCCAGCGGCAATCATGCGCTCGCGCTCTGCCGCAATCTTGTTTGCCTCGCTGATGTCGACCGGTCGAGGCTTTGGTGCCGGTGGCTTTGGTTGTGCTGGGGCGACCGGTGGGGGCGATGGATTGACCACGCCAGGCGGCGCTGGCGGGCGCGGCCCCCTGATTACGTCGTCAAGCAGGCTTGGTTCTTTGGCTGCGCGTGCGCCTTTCCTCGTAAGCGGCTCAAGGATCTCGCGGGTAAGTTTGCTGCCAACTCCGGCAACCTGAATTGTTTCTGGAGCCGCCTGCTCATTCGTTACTTCCATGTCAGGCAGTTCTGGCTGCGTTATGTCATTGGCGCGCAGCAGCTGGTCAAGGCGCGGATTTTGATCGATGGCCATCATTGAGCTCCTGATCCAGGAGCTCTGCGGCCCCCAGTTACTTGTTGGGGGAGGGCGCTGCTTTGTTGCGTTCCTTCTCGCGCTCCAGAACCGTCGCGTTCAGGCTGTCGCACAACTCCTGACCGATCTTGGCCGCTATGCTGTTTGGGTCGATAGTCCTGAAGCGTTCCGGTATAGACGGATTCACTGATTCGACCAGCTTGGTACTCTTGTCTAAGGATTTCATAAAGTTTTTCCTCAATCTCATTGTAGTCAAATTTTGGAATGTTTGCCACAGGGACAAGGTTTGCCCCGCCTTTGCCAAGAGTGTTATCAATTCCGACAACGTCTACATTTGGATTATTTGCATACATATCGGCCAACTTATCAATATTGCTACGAGCGCTTGGGTGCTGGCTCGCAAAAACTTCTAGCGGAACTGTTCGTCCACTGCCTAATTCAGCTTCTTGTCGCATAGCACGCTCAAGCACACCGTAAAAAGCCTCAATTGGATCGCGGGCGGTATAAGCAATTACAACTTCACGCCCAGCTTTTAAAGCTCTCTCTACTTTGTTTTGGGCTGTTTTTAAATTAGCAAGTGTTGTGTCATAAACAATTTCTGATTTTCCCGAAATGTTGCCCATTTTTTTGCGGCCAGAGGATTTCCCAGAGCCGCCGCCGCCGCCAAGAATTAGCACGCGAGAATCCAAACCTTGTGGTGTTGGTTTAGATAGTTTTTGCTCAAATACTCGCTCAACAAAATCACTTGCTGGATCTTGTACGGCAGATGCTAAAGATCGATTCTTCCGGTAGTCTAAAGACAATTCTCTGGCATCATCAGTATTTAAAATGCGACCGCCCTCCGTGCCATCAAGTTTTGAGTATTGCTTAACTAAGTTTTCAAAATTTTGATCAAGTTGATCTATAAATGTTTGCCTTGCTTTATTTGCAGTTGATTGCGTTATTTTTTTTATACCAGTCTTGACGCCTTTGGCAGCAGTCTTCAAACCTTGGGCAGCAGGCAGCACATCAAACGCAGCCAGCTTTGCGTCTTCAGACAGCTGCATTGTCTGACCCTTGCCGGTAACTATCGGCTTGCCTTCAGCCGGTGCCTGCAACACCTTTGGCGTGCCTTGCCACTCAGGCTCACCCATCACAGATCTGCTGCCTGACTTGGCGCTGCCGACAAAGGGCATCAGATCAGCCAGGCTGATCTCGCCAATACCTGGCACATCGACTTGCCCGATGCTGTCAACAAACCTGCCGATCTGCTCAAGGGTCACGCCAGCTGTCTGCAGCGCAGATTGCAGCCTGGTCGGTTGTACAGCGCGGATCTCGCCGTAACCTTGCGGCGCGTCGGTGCGCGTGGCGCTGGGGCCAGCCGCCAGCTGCAATCCCTCAAGCGATTGCTCGTCCGGTGGCGCTGACGGGTAATCGCGCTGCAGCGTGTAATCAATGTATGCAGTGTCGAAGTCTTTAATCATAGTGCGTTCAACCTCCGGCGCTGCGCTTCAATTGCATCAAGCGATTGACGGATTGCATCGAGATCCTCGCTGCGCAGACCAAGACGATCTTTGTCTCTGGCGATGTCTTCGTAACGGGTTTCCTCGGTAAATGTGATGCCTGTCTTTCGTATGTTGCCGCCAACACCGTAGGAGGTATTCAAATCTTTCAGCCTGCTTTCGATAGCTTTTGCAGGAACAGACTCGCGCCGTTCTTTGAGAACTCTGTCTCTGATCTGACTTCTGCTCGGTGGCGATTTGCCTTCTGCGTTTGCTTTGTCCGTTTCCTCTTTCAGCAGCTTGTCGAACCTTGTTTGCATTCCGATCAGAGCGTCGGTCTGCTTGGCTGTCAGGTTGGTCTGACCAGTGACAATCTTTGACTCAAGCTGGAACGATCTGTCTATATCGCGCTGCTCCTCATTGTTGCGGCTGATGTAGAAGGGCAGCACGTTTTCGCTTAATCGCTTGTAACCAATGCCAAGCTGGACAGCGCGTTTTTCAATTGACTCAGGGCTGTTGTGCAGTCCTTTCATGATTTCTTTCTTCAGCACAAACTCAGCCTGTGGGTTTCCTTGCTCGCCTTGCTGCAGCTTCTTCGGCATGTCGAACACCGCTTCTGGCGTGATCGCCTTGGGGTCAATGATGGACAGTGCTTGCAAGTCCTTCAATGCCAGCTTGTCACGACCACCGCTGTTGAGATAGCGACTAGTCAGTTTCGCGGCCTCGACCACGCGGGTTTCGTGCAGTTCCTTGTCGTCGCGCTGTTTGGCTTCCACGCGCTGGCTGACGATGTCACGCAGTGCGCTCCTGACCTTTGCCTGCTGATCGAAAGGCATGTTTGCCCAAACGCTTGTCATCTTTCCGGCATCGTTCTTGTCGAGCCTTGCGATTGCTTTTGTTGGGTCACTGGCAAAGTCTGGCGATGAAACGTACTTTGCAACAGCGCCAAACAGACCATCCTCGATAGACTTCTCCACACGCTTACTGACGGCTTCTGCTTTGGCCGCATCACCAAGTGCCGCAGCTTCGTCGGTAACGGTTTTGCGAAATAACTCTTTATAGTAGGGCGCCAACTCTGGGCTCCCAAAAACATTCGCCTCAAACAATTGCGACTGTGTAACTAGATCGCCATCTACTTTGATCAGCCTGCGCTCTTTGTCTGCTTTAAGCGCTTTCTCTCTGGCAGCATCGATGACGGTTTTGCCGTGGACGACCATGTTTGCTCGGAACTTCAGCGCAGCCTCGCCATCGATCTTTGCCAAAGACTGCGCATATCCTTCAGTCATCGAAGCGATTTCAGCCTGAATCTGCTGCGGGTCAACCTGTTCTTTCTCAACCTTTGCCAGCAAGGAAACAATCTTTTCCCGCCCCTCAATTTCAAAGTGGCTGGAAAGCTCAAAGCTGCGAGCCTTGCGAACAGCTTGGTCGTAAACGCTAAAATTTCCGGCAGGGATGATGTTGGATAAATCACCGTTCTGAGCCATTGCAAAGTCAGCCGGTGTCAGCGGTCTGTTCGCAACGTCACGCAGCGCTTCTTGCTGGCGCATTTGCACAGCAACTACGTTGACGGTGTTAGCCATACGATCCAGCACTTGAGCCAGCGCGTTCGATCCAGCGGCCTCCTGACGGGCTGCGGTCATGTAGTCGACTTGGCGGTCGACTACGCGCTCCATCGGCACGCCAGTTACCGGTCGAAGCTGGATCTGTCCTGATTGCAGTCTGGTCGCCATGTCCTGTCCTTAAGTTTTCTTCTGGGCTGGAGTTGGTTGCTTCTTCTCGCCATAGATGGTCTTGTACGCATCGATGCCGCCCTGGATCAGCGTTGCATTCGCCAGCAGACCACCGGTCTGACGGGCTGCCGCGCCAGCCTGCTGGTACTGACCGGATTGCTGACGGGCAGAGAACAGGTTCAGCGTGTTCTGCAGTTCAGCCGATTGCATCATCGCGGTCGCATCCTCAAAGCCGAGCACGCGAGCGGTCAGCGCGTTCAGGTCTGCAATGCCGACATCGAACATCACTTCCTGCACGTTCTCGCGCTGGATACCAGCAGCCGACCCGCCTGCGTAGTCGATGCCAGCCGCAGCTGCTCGCGCACGGACGGTGGCGTTTGTTGCCCGCAAGTTCTTTAGCAGCGTGTTGCCAGCGATCTCGTAATTCCTCGCCTCTATCTCTGCTCGCTTAAGCAGGCGGCCAGCCTGGATCTGGGCGTACTCCTGCGAATACTGCGCATTGACCTCGGCCACAGCCAAAGTGTTGCGTGCCTGCAACAGATAGCCTGTCTGCTGTTGGATAGCCGCAGCCTGCTGCGCTTGGGCTTGCCCATACGCGGCGATGAATCCTGCGATGCCTACTGCTTGTCCTGGTTCGATCATTGTCATGTCCCTGAATAGACGGCCACGCGGTAGTCAAGGCCAAGCAAGTTCATCTTCAGCGGCAAGGTCTGCGACACCTCAATCGACTGCTCGCGGTTGTAGCCCAGCACACCGTTGACCCGCTTGATGCCGGTGAACGTCGGCACCGGCTCATCCAGCAGCGGGTTGTCCATTAGCCTGAATGCCACCTCGTTATTGTTCAGGATGCAATGCTGGGTGTCCTCGAGCACCGCGCTGATCTCGACAATCCGCTTTTTGAAGCTGACGCGGCTGCCGGTCTGCAGCTTGATCTCGACGGGCATGGTCTTGACATACACGGTGACGGGCAAGCCGACCTCGTAACTGGTGGTCGATTCGCGGTCGAACGTCACCGCGCCGCCTGCGCTGACAGTCTCGTTCGACTGCGGCACACCGTCGGTGATCACGTTAAGCGCCTTGCCGATATGGGGCAGGCCAGAGCCGACACCGCCAGCAGAGCCGCCCGTAAATGCGCAATCGGTATACACATCGTCCCTGAACTGCTCAATAAAGTACCGAGTTGTGCTGTTGAACACGCGCTTGGTGACGCAATAGATCTGCGTCACGTCCACGCCGACATCGATGAATTCACCATCCGTGGTGAACTCAGACGGCGCAGTGATCTGCTGGCTGCGCATGATGGAGAACACCGCCATGCTGCCGTCGGTTGTGTTGGTCATCAGCAGCAGGTCTGCTTCCTCGGTGCTGGATGCGCGGCGCAGGGCGATGCGCTGCGGGGCTTTCAGCAGGTGACCGGACAGCAGCGAGATCCGCTGCGTGATGTATGTCAGCTGGGTGTCAGAGAACACGAACTCATTGAGCGACTTGCCCTGGCGCTGGATGTAGACCGAGCCAGATTCCACCGACTGCACGCGGGTGCCAGGCTTGATGCCGTTGCGACTGACGTTCTTGAACGTGAAGGTCAGCGGGGTGATCGGATCGGTTCCTTGCTGCGGCACATAGAATTCGCCGCCAGTGGTGAAGACCTGGAAGTCGCGGGCGCTGATGATGTCGGTGATGACGTTGAGCTCGTTGGTGTCAAGCGTCGCCTCGACCGCGTCATCGTCCAGGTTCTCGGACGGCACAAAGTCGAAGAACAGGCCAATCTTGCTGCCCCAGACCGTGGATGGGCGCGACTTACTGCCGCCGAAATACAGCCGACCTTCGTGGAAAGTTACCGAGCGAGGCCAGCCTTTGCCGGAACTCCACACATCTTCATAGCCGCTTTCGATCTCCCAGTTGCCCTGGGCGATGTTGCTGGTGTCAAAAAATGGGTACTCGGTGATCGCCTTGACCTTGGTGGTGCTGACGTACTCGACGATCCGCGCACGGCCCTGCGGGCTGGCGTTGATGTACTGGTTGACGCTGGCAGCGCTGAACGCTGCGCTCTGCGATGTCAGTTCGATGTTGCCTGACACGGCGCTTGGGGTCAGATGGCCAGCAGCCAGCGTGGTCGAGCTAGTGATTGTCAGCGTGAAAGCGTATTTGGGGATCGAGTCAAACGTAATGGTCGACACCGTCCAGCTTGCGTCGTTTGCTCCGCGCACGATCTTGACCGGCTGCAAGTCTGGATGCACGACGATCAGGGTGTCGGCAGATTGCGTCCAGCACATGTCGTCGACGATGCTCGAGCCGATAGTCGTGGTCAGGTAGTTGTTGCCAGTGCTGTTGATGTTGGCCACCACCGCACCGTTCTTGATCACATACATGCGGTTGTGCGTGAAGCAGAGCATGTACGAATCGTCGACCGAGAACTGGAACGGCACCAAGCGCACGCCGTTGCCTGCAGACGCGGTGCTGGTGTTGGGTAGCTCAAGGATGTGCTTCGTGCCAGGGCGGCGGCGCAGGCCACCCTGTGGCTGGATCAGGACGTTGGTGGCCTTGGCCAATGCGTTTGCGTATGACTGCAAGTCCACGCGAGCTCGCAGCAGCGGGTCGAGTTCCCCGGTGCTGAAGTTGGTGGTGAAGTCAACGAAGCGCGGCATCAGTTCCTCACGGCAATCAGCGTGTAATCGTCGATGATGCGGCTGGGCTGACCCTGCGCATCGATCTGCGTCGCGGTGCGGAAGAAGCCGCCACGACCGTTTTCAGCCGGGTCACCCACAGCCTTGCGCTCCCAGCGCAGTGCCTTGTCCTGCTGCTCGGTGATCGGCTCGGCGATGTGCCAGGCGACCATGTACTTCATCAGTTGGACAAAATAGGGTGGCCATGCGTACTCGGACAGGCTGTACTGGTAGTCGATGAAGACCTGCTCCAGATTGGTCAGCAGCTGGTCGCCCTGGATTTCAAAATCTTTGCGCACCGGAGCACCCACGGAGGCGCTGTCATACACGGCACGCGGGCCAGCCAACCGGTCACCCGGCAGCTGGTAGGCATAGCGCCAGACGCTTCCCGGCGCTGTCAGCAGGCGGGCAAGCTGGATCTTCTTCGTGTTGAAACTCCACGGGTACATGACCAGCGTGGAGTCGCGGATGTCTGGGTATAGACGGTCGCAGACAGAGCTCTCGTCGGTTCCATCGTTAAACGATGTGATCGCCTTGGAGCCAACCATCAGCAGAGCGTCTGAGCAAATTGTGATGCCGGTGTCTCCAGCTGCCATTGCAACCTCTTAATGTGAGAAGGGGCTGGCGCTTGTTTCAGCGACCAGCCCCCGGCACTACGGAAACGACAGCTTAGTCGCTGTCGGTGTTCGACAGCGTGGTGCCGTCGGTCACGTCCACAACACCAGATGCGTTGGACACGACATACACCAGAGTGACGACGGCGGTCGAACCGGTCGAGGTCACGCAATGGATAACGTCGCCCACCTCAAGGGTGTTTGCCAGCGTGTTGAAGTAACCCGACGTGTTGACATCCGCGATGGTGTCTGCGGTTTTGTAGCCATACATCGACGGGGCATTGCCGCGCTTGGACGCGGAGTAGGCGGTAAAGCCAGCTGCATCAAAAGCCATGATTCAGCCCTCCCTTTAAGCTGCAGCCGCAGTGTCGCGGGCAGTGATCTTGACGATACCCTCGGAATCGATAGCAACCGAACCCGCCGAGAACAGCGCATTAACAAGCCAGCTGGTCTTCTCGGGGATGTAGTTGATTTCGGTGCGAGGAGCGATGCCTTCTGCGTAGCCGATAGCGTCGCGGTGGAAAGCAAACAAAGTGCGATCCGACGAACCATCGATTGGCAGGCCGCCTTCGGAACGGTCGCCCAGGACGTGGAAGGTGAAGCCCATGAACTGGTTGATCTCACCCTGAACCAGCGCCTTGACGGTGTTGAAGTCAGACGACGTTACCGAGGTCTGCTCAAGCATCGATGCGAGCGAATTGGCGTGGATGATGATGTTGCGACCTTCGGCTGGCACGTTCTTGGTGTTCAAGATCTTTGCAGCCTCGCGCAGCTTGGCGATGTTCATGTTGGTGTTTGCGCCACCAATGCTGTTTGCCACAGTGCCGGTGCTGGTTGCAGCATTTAGCGCATCAAGGATCAGCTGATCCTGACGACGACCGATAGCAGCGCCGACAACCTGGGCGAGCTCGGAGCGCTCGTCGAAGTTGACCTTCTGCTGCGAGAAGATGTCCGAATACTCGGCGGCGTTCCAGTCCGACAGCGTGCAGGTCACGGTCGAGAAGCCGACGTTCATCGGGGTGACATCAGTCTGGGTCACGCGGGCAGTTGCCACGCCACGACCGACTTTGGGGAATTTAACGGTAGAGCCTTCGACACCACGACGCTGACGCACAGCGCCCACCAGCATTGCCTTGCCCTGGTAAGCCTGTTTGACCTCTGCGTCGAACAGTGTCACAAAGGCATTGCTCAGAGAGATAGCCATGTGAACCTCGTTCGGTTAAGTGATCAGGGTTTTGCGCGTCGGTGAGCCGCTGGGTGCGGGCCTTTGCTTGCTGCTTGCGGCAGCCACTCGTCAGCTTCTCGCTGCGGTCAGGGTCGGGGAAACCCGGTGGGCCTTGTCGCGGATTCTATGTCGGTGTGACCAAAATGCAACATGTCCGATTGCTGAATGGACAAAAAAGCCCCGGCGCGAGGCCGGGGCAAAGGGGGCGGCAATGGCAGGCCGCCTGCGAGAGATCGTTACTTCACAAACTGCTGGAACATCTTTTCGACCTTCTGACGGTAGGCCGGGTCTTTGTTGTAGCGCTCGTCGGCCACCATCGCATAGAGATCATCTTTGGACGGTGCGCCTTCCATCGGGGCAGTCTCAATCGGCATCCTGCCCTCGTAGGTTTCGCGCAGCTTCATCAGGGCGCTCATGCCTTTGGCGGTGCCGCCCCAGATCTTGAATTCCTCAAAGTCATCCGGCGACCAGATGCCCTTGTTGACCATGCCACGCGCCCAATCGACCATGCCGTTGATAATCGCGCCGCCGTTCGGCCCTAGCGCCTCGAGCTCCCTCTGCGGGTCAATGGTTTCGGTCGACATCAGTTCCTGGGCCTGCGTCTTCAGCTTGGTGACCAGGTCGTCGAACTGAGCCTGCGACAGCTGGTTTTCCTTCGCCCAGCCCAACAGGGTGTTGGCCATTGGGTTTTCGGAGGCATCCTCGCCCCAGCTGCTGGTGTCGTAGTTGCCGCCATCGGGTGCCTTGTGCTTGCCCTGGCTGATCTGCTTGCGCAGGTCAGACCACGACTTACTCATAGCTTCCAGGTTGGCTTCGCCCTTGTCTGCATCCCAGAAGTTGTCCGGCAGGTACTCTGGCTTAACCTTGGGTGCGCCGGTTTCGGATGCAGCGCCGGTTGGTGTTTGCGGCGTTTGATGGTCGATGGCGACCGCATCCTTAGTATCAGGTTTGGAGTCGTCTTGAATTCCCACGTTGTCGAGTAGGCCGGTGCTACCGGGCTCGACAGTTGCAGTTTCGCTCATAGGTTCCTTGCTTGGTTGATCCGCGCCTCAATGTCCCGCACCACCGTCCTCTGCCCTTCGGCAAAGTAGGCGTGTGAGGAGTCCGTACCCGGCACGGCGACAGGTACGTCCACATACATTTCCTTAAGCCACTGCAGCAGCTTCTGCCCGTCCTCGTCGCCAAAGACGCGCAGCATCAGCCTGGCCAAGTCCTCGCGCTGCTGGGTGACCTCCCGAATGTCGGGCGTGTCGTCCATGCGCTCCAAGTCTTCCCATGTCATGGCAGCGGCACCGGTTTGTCGTTCTGGTCTGCGAACGGCGAGCGACCCGACTTGATCCTGCCGACAGCATGGTCAACAGCCTTGTCAATGATCGTGGGCGGCATCTTGCTCATGAAGTTTTTCGCCTTGGGGTCGTTCTTCAGCAGGTAGTCCATCTCCTGCTTGGTCAGCGTCGGCACGATCAGCGGCACCTGTGTTTCCTTGCCGTTCAATCCCACGCCAATGCTGATCTCGGTCATGACGTTGCCGTCAGGACGCTTGATCTCGCCAAAGAATCCAGATCCCTTTTTGGTGCCATCTGCTCGGTTGCCGTAGTCCATCACGCTGCTCCTTCGGGTGCTGGCAAGGCGGGCTGGCCTTGCTGCATGGCCGCCATCTGCATTGCCATTGCCTGCTGCTGCTGGGCTTGCGCCTCCTCCATAAGCAGGCTGCGTTCGGTTGCGTCGTTCCTGACGGCGGCAGGCACACCCATCTTGTCTGCGATGTAGTCCACCACCTGGTCGTTCTTGAGCGCCAGCTGGCCGTCTGCGCCAAACTGGCCGGTCGCCATCAGCTGCGCGTACTGCAAGATCGCGTTGACCTCCTCCATGTTCTGCGCCATTGCCAGTGGTGCGACCGGGGTCACCTTCACGTCCAGACCGTTGACGCGCAGCGGCATGTCGATCAGGCCGCGCTCGTCCATGACCTCGAGGATCTTGGCCACCAGCGGGATCATCGTTTCGTTAATCAGGCGACCGAAGGCAGAGCCAAGGTTCTGCGCCAGTTCCTTCATGCGCTCGACGATCTCGGTGGCCGACCTGGCGCTCATGTTTTCTGGCGGCAGCGACTCATCGAGCAAGATCCGCTTGATGCTCGCGGTCAGGTCGTTGATGACCAGCTGGCTGACGTTAAAGTCGCCGGAGCGGGGCAGGGCTTGCAGGGCTGGGCCTTGCGGGCCACCGTTGCGGGCGACCGGGATGATGGCACCAGGCGCGATCTTGACCGTGTTCGGGTTTAGCACACCGTCGTCTGCAGCCGTGTACACGCCAGCGACCGCCAGGCTGGCGTTCTTCAGCAGCAGTTCCTTGGTCTTGTTCAGCGTCTTGATGTCGGGCAGGGCAGTGATCAGCGGGCCGCGACCGTAGATCTCGCCAGCCACTTTCATGTAGCGGCTGATCACCCAGGGGCTGGTTTTGCGACGGCGGTAGACCAGTTCCTCTTTGCCTTCTTTCCAGATGACGTGGTAGCAGTAGTCGCCGCGTTTGGCATCGAAGATGGTCGCCTCGACGAGCTCGATGTCGTCGGAGGGTTTGTCGTCGATCTTGCGCTGCAGGTTGGGCGAGATCTTCGCGTCAGGCCACTGGCGCTGAATGCTTTCGCCCTTCATCCTCATGCGGCGGTAGACGTTATCCACCTGGCCGTTTGCGCCTTCCTCATAGCAGACCAGGAACAGCGGCACCGGGATAAAGTTGATCGGGTTCACGTCATCGCCAGGCTGCACCATCATGCAGGCAGTGCCGACCGCCAGATCCAACAGGTATTCGCCGATGGCGATGTCGAAGTTCGATTGCTTTAGGACGGCAAACATCTTTTCCATGTATGCGTCGAGAATGACCTGCGCCTTGGGCTTTAACTCAACGGGGATGGCAGAGCCTGGTTCCAGCCGCGCCCACTTGCGCTGTGGTGGAAAAACAACGGATTGCAGACGGTTGGCGAAGCGCTGGGTACTGTTGATGGCAGTCGAGTCGAAGACCCGCTGCATCTTTTTCATGCCGGTCGCGCCGCCTTCCCAGACACCGTACAGCTGCCGCTGCGGCAGAGCGAACTCGTATGCGTCCTGATACAGCTGCTGGAACTCGTCCTTCTTGCGTTGGGCGAGCTCATGCCGCTTCATGATTTCATCTGGCTTCAGGCGCTTGCCGCCAACCGGGGTTTTGTATTCCATCTTAATCCTCGTCCTCAAGCAGATACCCGGCGAGCAGCTTGCGCTCCATGCGGGTCAGGGCAATGTTCTTCTGCAGCTTTTTGGCAATGACTGCCTTCTGCTCGTCCATCATTTCTGGCTTCTCCGGCATTTCCTTCTCGCCGTTGCCTTCCTTCTCGATTGAGATTTCGATCTTCATTTGTTGCCTTTCGCAGCAATCATGTTGTCGATCAGGTTGGGGTAGGGGCGGCCTGCCTTCTGCGCCCTGCGCATGGCATTGCGCTTCTCCGCATCAGACAGCTTTTGCGGTTTGCCCAGATCTTTTGGACGCGGCTTGTCCCAGACTTCTTTCATGCTGTTGCCCCTTTCGTCAGCCCGCGCTTGCGCTTGGCACGTTCCTGTTCAGACAGAGCGATGGCAATGGCCTGGTCACGGCTTTTGACCTTCTCGCCTGAACTCGACTTCAACGTGCCAGCCTTGTACTCGCGCATGACCTTGTGAACCTTATCCATCACGCATCCCTCAATAGCGGTCTTGAGCCTCTGCGACCAACAGCAGCCAGGCGCGCACCTTTGCGTTCACCTGTCTCGCGCTTGAACTCAGTCTGCAGCTGCTGCCGCTTTTGCTGGAACTGGCTTTCATCGAATCCAGCAATCTGCGGAGCGGATGGCGCTTGCGGTGCAGCTGGTGCTTTCTCAGAAAATTTCGGAATTGCTTTTTGAGTTACTTTGTAAAGCGTGCCGCCATCATTTTCAAAACCTTGCGCCATCAAATCATCCAGCGCGCCGCCAGGCATTTGACCAACTTTGCCGGTCTGCAGATTCTTTATCGTCCATGAAGATGGTGATCCACCAACGATTTGGAATACTGCTTTTCTTTCCTCTGGGCTTGCTTCATAAGCAGAAAGTTGTTCGTTGAATTGATCAAGCCTTTGTCTGTATGCGGCTGCGGCAGATTCATATGCAGGCATGTCGACTTCTTTGTACTTCTTAACCGCAGCCTCATACGGAGCCATTAGTTCATCACGCTGTTTCTGATACGCAGCAAACGAAGCCTCATACTGGCCAGTGGTTGCCTCAAGATTTTTCTTGTACTGCTCGGCCAGCCTGGTCAGGTCTGAGTTCTTGCGCAGCGTCATGCGCTTCTGATATGCGGTCGCCATTACTGAATCCTCATGCCTGTACCGAGTTGCGTATCCATCACGCCGAGTTCAGGTGTTAGACGCTCCTGAGACAGCAATGCGCGGCGACCACCTCGAGTGCGGGCCTTCAGCGCAGATGCTTCAGACGCTGCAGCCTTGCGACGTTCCTCGTCTGCTGCTGCCTGCACCTCCTTGGCTTTCTGCTCCATCGCTAGCTTGTTCTCTGCGTACTGCAGTTGCTGCGCTTCAAACTGCTGTTTGGCCATCTGCGCCTGCTGTTCAAGCGATGCAGACTGGCGCGAGTATTCGGCGGTCTGTCTTGCCACTTCAGTTCGCATTGCTTCGGCATCTGCCTTCTGTTGCTGAAGCGCACGTTCCTGCTGGCGCTCTGCGTCCTTGCGCGCCTTGCGACCTTCGTATGCGCTATAAGCGGTGGCCACTGCTAAAGCTACGATTCCAGACATTTCAAATCTCCTTTGCGTTTGTCATATAGGCCGCACTCCGGTATCTCGTACAGCCTCGCCTCAAGTTCATCAATGTTGCGGCAGTTGTCTGGGTTTTCGTAAATGTCAGTCCAGATCACTTCTTCCTCGTACACTCTGCCTGCCCGCTGAAACCCAGGCCCAACATCAAACTCGCAAGGCGCAATCAGTACCTTGATGCCATCCTCGGTGTTGACTGCAATCACGCCTTTTTCCAAACGAACTTTGTATGCAGTCTTATGCGCGGCACCGGTCAAAACCGTCCACGGCGGCAAGATGATCGTGCGCTCGTAAATACCAGGCAGGAACTTATGCAGAGTTACTGCCTCTCCCTGCGGCATCTTCAGCAGCGCATCCTGTAACCGCAGCACGGCTTCGCGCATCTGATGCGCTGGCACCTTGCCTTCAAAGATGGTCAGATCGTCCATATAGCATCTGATTCTATTGGTTTCTGTACTACTTCCAAGCAGTCATATTGCTGGCGGCAATATCAGGCAAACACATCGAAGTCGGTGCTGGCAGTGGTTTGACCTGGAGCTCTGCCGCCCAGCTGGTGCTGTCTGGTCATGCGGTTGTATTCGCCGCCACCCAGCATCAGGTAGCCAAACGAGTCACCGATGTGCGAATGCTCGTTCTTGTTGGGCGCATCCCTGAACCGTTCCTGGCCGGCACCGATCGCAACCCGCTTGAAGTGGTATCCACCGCCCAAGGCCTTGCGCAGCAGCTTGCAGTCACGATTGACGATCAGCCCCGGCTTGCCGTTGATTAGACGCTGCATTGGCGCTGCTGCAGCCTCCCGGCGCACCTTGAAGTCGTTCGATGCTGTTGGCTGCGCACGCAGGCCCAAAGTTTTCAGGAAGTCGAACGCGGTGACCTCATAGATCGCATCCCGAGCCATACCGGCAGGGTCGCCCCAGACCAGCACCTGGTGGTTTGGATAGCGCTGGTTGAGCTCACCGAGCAGCTGGTGGCCAAAACGCTCAAGACCCATGTCGAAGGTGACGATCTCTTGGTGGATCACCCAGCGACCGTTCGATAAGCGCTGACCGATGGTGGCGGCCGGCGTCAAACCAAAGTCCAGACCCACCTGGATCGGCACAGTCGGATCGACATCGGTATCACCTGACATGGTGCCGTCTTCGTACTCTGGCCAGACCGGGCGACCTTCCTGCACATAGGTGTACAAGCCGCCTGCATAGCACTTGATCCAGTCGAGGTTCTTGCCCAGCAGCATCTGCTGGTAGTAGCCAGCGGGCAGGTTGTTGATGTTCTCGGCCTTTGGATTCAACTTCCACCATTTGCCTGCAGAGAAGATATGGTCATTCGCTTCTGGGTTGTCTGGCAGGTCGTCTGAAGACACCTCCACGATGCCGCCTGGTTGCTTCCAGAACTTCCACGCATAGGCACCAGACATCTTTTCTTTCTCGGCCATGCGGTGCCACCAGTGGTCGTCATCCATCGGGTTGGTGTCCATCCAGATGCCGTGCCAGGTTGCGCCTCCGTCGCGCTTGGTCGGGTATCGACCGACACGGTGCGTCAAACCGTCGATGACGGCCTTGGGGAGCTCACGGGCCTCGTTGACCCATGCACCGGTCAGCTCGAGCGAGAGCAGCTTTCTAACGTCCTTTGGCTGGTCTAACGCCAGAAAGATGACCTCGCAATCGATGCCTGCAGCGTCACCTCTTGCTGGCAGCCTGATGTGGTGTGTGATCGGTGGTGTCCACAGCATCGGCCCGAACGTCGACTCGGGGAACAGATCCAGCCAGGTCTTGATGGTGGTGGTCTTCAGCATCGGGTAGCTGTTTCGCACCACTGCCCAGCGGGTGTAACGGATGTTGTCGATGGGGGAGGGCTTCTGCTGCACTGCTTTGATGAAGATCTTTGACGCGCAGCCATATGACTTGCCCGATCCCACCGGCCCCATGATGCCCTGCACGAATGCGTTGCTCCTGATGAAGTCGTAGATCACCGGGCTCTGGCTGAAGTCCAGGTTCAGCCCGCCGACGATCTCTTTCTCCGATTGTTCTTTTGTCCTTGCCACGTTTCCTCCAGAGACTCATTGCTCACCAGATGGTGGTGCCACCACGTTCACATCGATCACACTCGGCTTGTCCGACCCATCGTCAGGGTTGTCCAGCAAGCCACTAGCCTTGGCCAGCAGACGCAACACGCCCACCTTGTCGTAGAGCTCAATCTCCAGCGTGTTGTTGCCGTCTTTGTCCGTTTTGACCGACACCTTCTTAATCGCCTGCAAGGCATGCTCTGGGATCTGGTGAGCAGGCTTGACCTTCACATTGCCAGCCTCGTCCCAGGTCATGATGTCCGTGATCTTGGTATTGGCCATGCAGAGCAGGGCATAGGCAACAGCCTCACGGTTCTCAACGATGGTGGCCGAGCGCTCAAGCCTTCTCTGCACGCTCCTGATCCCACCCCAATTGGTCAAGGGAGGGATCACATTGGTCTGTTTAGGCCTAGCCATCAGAACGGAATATCCGAGTCGTTCTGCGGCTGGTAGCCATTCGCCTTGGCCTGGCTATGCGCACTCACCTGGCACGCATCACCAATCTGACAGCTGAAGAAAGCCTGGCCAGTACCATCCTGCTTCTTCCACGCCTTGAACCAATGCAACGTGCCATCCGGCAACATGATCCGACCGTCATAGTCAGGATCTTTCTTGTCTGGCCGCTTCTTGTTGTTCACAAACAAGCTGCCACTGCCAGGTCGATGTTCAAATGCCATGTTGCTTTCCTTTCAATTTGTCAAACCAAAACCCCTCGGACGAAAAGGGGAGAAAAATTTTTGTCATTCACCCGCTCGCACACGACCAGGGGGGAGGGGGAAGGGCGCCAGTTCGGCAACCAGCGCCTACCGGCCACCGACCGTCATCAATTGCCTGGACAGCCTGGCCGACCCCTGCTTTCGACCAGACACCCCTTTGACCCCCCCTGCCTGCCTGACACGTCGAAAATCCATGCCAGCGTTTGGATTTTGTACCCAGGCTAGACGAAATGGATTACAGGCGATCTGAGGCGTTTTCCCTGTCCACCCATGTCTGCCTATTACCCGACCCCTGATCGCGCCTTCTGGGCGCCTTCTCGTCGATTCTAGAGGCATCGGCATCAGCTAGCGTCCACCGCAATCACCAGTAGGTCATGCACCAGCTGCTCCTCGTTTGTTGGAATGGCAATGCCTTCAGATCGATAGCGATCTGACAATGTCTGACAGGCTGTTATCAGTTCGTCATCAGTCAATTCGAGGTTTACCAAAACGTCCAATAACCTAACAGTCTTAAAGTTAATCTTTAATTCTTTATCAATAATCCTTTTACATTTAC
>JACCDP011570901.1_pt1 | contig 20815 bp, 18 predicted proteins | sample 7445841 | NCBI WGS metagenome assembly JACCDP01 (sample SAMN15323441, study PRJNA562643) | freshwater metagenome | isolation source: river surface water | place: USA:Blue River Watershed | collected 2017-08-17
ATTGGCATCGGTGGGGATTATTCCATCGTGATGACAGGTCCGACGACCCCCGTGGGCATCTTCGAGATGCACCCCGACGTCCCGGACCAAGACATCGCCGTTTAAGGCGAGAGGTCTTTTCCTAGTCCGCCCACTCCTTTGGCGCCCCTTTCGGGGGTGCGCCGCTCACCTACATCCAACCCATGGCACCCCGCCAGCCGTTGCCCAACATCACCGAGGACGACTTGATCGACCTGGCGGGCGGGGCGACCGTGAAGTTCGCCCAGGAGCTGGTGGCCAAGGGCAAGGTCAAGAAGGCCCTCTGGACCGCCCCGGTGGTCGAGGCCTTGGTCGATGACGGCACCGAGACCCGCGAAGCGCGCTGGAATCTGCGCTCCATCACCTTCCAACGCAACGAATGCGGCTGCGAGGTTTCAGTCGGTCGGCGCAAGTTATGCGTCCACTCGGTGGCGGCCTACCTGGCGCTGGCCCAGAAGGAAGGCTACCTGAAACCGGCGGAGCCCGCGAAGGCCACCGCCGCTCCCGCCCCCGCCCGGTCACTCCGCGACGACGCGCCGGCCAAGGCGACCACGAAGGCCGCCGCGGCCAAACCGGCCGCCGCCGCCCCGACCGGCCCGCGCCTGAAGTCCCTCACCCTTTCGGAGAAACGTGGCACGCCGATCGAGGTGCGCTTCATCATCCCGCCGAACATCGCCACGGCCGCGAAACGAGACGAGATCATCTGCCGACTGGAACTGCGGGTCGACGACGTGCAGGTGGCGCCCGAGAACCTCGACCGCAGCAAGGCCTGGACCATCGAGCCCGACACCGTCTTCTTCCTGGCGATCATCGAGAACCTCTGCCAAGGAAAACTGCAGGGCATCCTGCCCCTGACCCGCCGCCACCTGCGGCAGTTGCTGACGATGGGCAAGGGTCTGGCCATCTTCCGCATGGCCAACGCCCCGGAGGTACCCCTGGCTTGGGAGGGCGACCTGCTGGAACGGGTCCACGAACACCTGAGCGAGCCCGTCGCGACGCCCCAGACCAACGCCGCCGGCGATCCGCCCGACGACGACGGCGAGCAGGAAGTCCGCTCGCAGGACCGCGGCCGCGAGGACAGCACCTGGATGGACGGATCGATGAAGTGGCTCCGCATCCGCCTGCCCCAGCAATCCTCGGGCCCCGTCGCCGAGCTGCGCGAGACGCTCCAGCGCAACGGCTTCACCCTCGAGACCGCCACGCGCGAGTGGTACCTCGCCGGCACCATCCAGGTGCTCAACTTCCTCGGCCGCCACCACCGCCTGCTGTTCGAGCAGAACCACGCGGTGATGTCGCACAACCTCGGGCACTCGCTCCGCAACGTCGCGCTGGCCAAGGCGAAATGCGATGCCTCGGAGCAGGAGAAGGGCTTCCGTTTCGCCATCGGCGTCGACCCGGAGGGCAAGTCGCCCAAGGTGGTCCAGGAAGCCCTGAACAGCGGCCGCATGTTCTTCTACACGGACCGCGGCCCCCGCCTCATCACGCCGGAGCTGCTCGACTCCATCCGCAACGCCCAGCGCCGCATCACCGGCGAGGCCAAGCGCGACGTCGACCTCGACCTGCAGCTGACCATCGGCCTGGCCGACCTCGCCAGCGCGGACGCGATCGCCGAGGAGCTGCAGGCCGCCTTCGCCCCGCCCGAGACGTGGACCAAGCGCTCGGCCGCGATCCGCAACCTCTCGAAGCTGCAGCCGGCCCCGATCCGCGAGGAGCTCAACGGGATGCTGCGCATCTACCAGCAGGTCGGCGTGGCCTGGCTCTGGCACATCCACAACAACAACCTCGGCGGCCTGCTGGCGGACGAGATGGGCCTGGGCAAGACCGTGCAGGCGCTCGCCTTCCTCGAGGCGCTCCGGACCCACCGCCGCGAAGACGGCCCCTGCCTCGTGGTCTGCCCGGCCTCGCTCGTCGAGAACTGGCGCCGCGAAGCCCGCCGGTTCACGCCGAGCCTCAAGGTGCTCGCCCACCACGGCCAGTCCCGCGAATCGGCCCCGGAGTACCTCCGGAAGTTCGACCTGATCGTCACCTCCTACGGCACCCTGGCCCGGGATATCGGGTCGTTCGCCCTCGTGACCTGGGGCGCCGCGATCTGCGACGAAGGCCAGAACATCAAGAACGCCCGCTCGCAATCGGCCAAGGCCGTCAAGCAGCTCATCGCGAAGGGCCGCTACATCCTCACGGGCACGCCGGTCGAGAACTCCCTCGAGGACCTGCGCTCGCTCTTCGGCTTCCTCATGCCCGGCTACCTGCCGAAGCCCGAGGAGCGTCTCGCCTCCGAGGACCGCAAGTGGCACGACGACCGGCTGCTGCGCATGGCCGCGCCCTACATCCTGCGCCGCTCCAAGGTCGCGGTCGCGCCCGAGCTGCCGCCCAAGATCGAGCAGGTCGTGTACTGCGACTTCGAGACCAACCAGAAGGACTTCTACGCGGAGACGCTGGAGTCGACCCGTCAGTCGATCTTCGAGCTCGAGATGAAGGGCGGCAACAAGCAGAACCTGCAGATGGCGGCCTTCAACCAGCTGCTCCGCCTGCGCCAGGTCTGCGCCGACCCGCGCATCCTGAACCCGAAGTTGGAGGAGGCGGATTCCGCCAAGTTGCAGACGCTCCTCGAGCTCCTCGAGGAATCCAAGGACGCCGGCCATCGCCTGCTCGTGTTCTCGACCTTCGTCTCCGCGCTGCAGCTGATCAAGGAGTCGCTCGAGGAGCGCGGCATCCCCTATTGCTACCTCGACGGCTCCACCAAGGACCGCCAGGGCGTCTGCGACACCTTCAACTCGACGCCTGCGATCCCCGTCATGCTGATGTCCCTCAAGGCCGGCGGCACCGGCCTGAACCTGACCGGCGCCGACACGGTCGTCCATTACGACCCCTGGTGGAACCCCGCCGCCGAGGCCCAGGCCACGGACCGGGCCCACCGCATCGGGCAGACGCGGACCGTGACCAGCATCAAGCTCATCGCCGCCGGGACCATCGAGGAACGCGTGATGGACCTCCAGAAATCGAAGTCTGAGATGTTGCGTAAGCTCCTGACCGAGTCAGATTCGGTCTCCTCGGCCATCAGCCTCGACCTCGAGGATATCAAGGCCCTCCTGCAGGACTGACCCCCATGCTCACCAACATCATCCGACGAAACCGCCCCCGGAGCGAGATGACGTTCATGGAGCACATCGACGACCTCCGGGTCTCGATGATGCGGGTCTTCGCCGTCTTCTTCGTCGGCGTCTGCGCAGCCCTGGTCTTTTACAAGGAGATCCCCAAGCTCCTCCAGCTCCCCCTGGACTGGGCCGCGGCGATGGACCCCGAGGCGATGGCCCAGGCGGCGACGACGGGCGGGGTCATCCTTTTCGGCTTCTTCGAGGCGCCGGCCTGGCTGATCTCGGTCATGCCCGCCGGCACCCAGCTGCAGGAGACCCAGTTCCTCGGCGTCTGGTCCGTCCTGATCTACGCGGCGGTCGCCGCCGGCATCGCGGTGTCCTCGCCCGTCTTCATCTACGAGGTCGTCCGCTTCGTCGGCCCGGCCCTCAGCTCGCGCGAGAAGAAAGGCCTCCTGCCGTTCTGTTCCTGCGGGCTCATCCTGTTCCTGATGGGCGCCGCCCTCGCGTTCTTCTGGCTGACCCCGATGTCGATCGTCGTGGTCCACCACATCGCCGCGGGGATGGGCATCCGCATCAACTGGCAGGCCTCCGACTACTACGGCCTCGTCGTGATGATGTCCCTGCTGACGGGGCTTTGCTTCCAGTTCCCGCTGGCCCTCATCATCCTGATGTGGCTCGAGCTGGTCCGCCCCATGACCCTGCTGAAGTCCTGGCGCGGCATGCTGCTGGGCATCGTCGTGGTGGCCGTGCTGATCACGCCGATCGGCGACCCGCTCTCGCTGGGCGTGCTGACCGGGGCCCTCTTCGCCCTCTACCTCATCGCCGTCGCGGTCGGGACCTGGATCGTCCGACGCAAGCGCGTGGCCCGCGGCGACAAGCCCAACCCCGAGGATGACGACCTGCCGGACGACGATGACGAGGACGGCGACGCGGTCGACGTCGACGAGGATCGCCCGCGCCGTCCCTCCGGCGGGACCTCCTCCCCGGCCCCTTCCGCCGAGACCAAGCCGGCGGACCCCAAGCCGGCCGCCCCTAAGTCGACCCCGCCGCCGGCCGAGGGCGACCTGAGCTCCCTCGACTGACCTTCCCCATGAGCCCCAACCTCGCCCGCTGCCTCCTGTCTTCCCTCCTGTTGACCGCGGCCGCGGTCGGCGTCGAGCCGGAGGCGCCGATGAAGCTGGCCGCCCCGGTCACGGCTCCGACGGCTCCGGCGGCGGTCGACGAGGCCAAACCGGCGACTGAGGCCGCCCCCGCCAAGCCCGTCATGACGGAGAAGCCCGCCGAAGCGGCGCCCGCCAAACCCGCGGCCGAAGGCGAGATGAAGAAGGAAACGGAGAAGGACCCCAAGGAGGAGGATCCTGAAGCCGTGACCATCACGCCCTTCCGCTCGGCTCGCCTGCCGGTCGCCAAGGAGACGCGCACCTTCCATCTCGCCAAGCTGAACAAGCCGCTCGCCTTCGAGACCACCCGGGAACTGCAGCGCCTGTTCGTCGCCTTCGCCTCGCAGCACGTCGTCGATGCCGCGACCGGCGGTTTCTCCAAGGCGACCGGCTCGATGACCGCGATCACCTACACGGTCGTGCAGGACCTGGGCGAGAACCGCTTCCTCGCCAAGGGCAACTGGCCCGCCCTCAACGGCGACCCGCTGCTCGAAGGCAAGGACTCCTTCGTCGTGCTGCTGCTCGACAAGCCCGCCGAGGTCGGCGCCGCCGGGCGCTGCACCGGCCTGCACGTCGGCATGGTCGCCCTGGGCTTCACCGCCAAGTTCGCCCCGCTCGAAGGCAAGAAGCTGACCCTCCGTCGGGAGGCCTTCCTCCAGTGCACGCCCGTGGACGAATCCAACGCGGCCCTGCAGAAGTTCGTCGAAAGCATCCAGAAAGGCGCGGAACTCAGCGTCATCACCACCGAGCGGATCGCCTGCAAGCCTTGCGGCGCCCTGGGTTTCACGCGCGAAGCCCAGAAAGGCAAGATCGAGGACAAGCGGTTGCCGTGCAAGGACTGCGAAGGCACCGGCAAGGTCCCGCTGGTGACCGAGACCAAGTTCGCCCCCTAAGACCGGTCATCCTGCGCTTGCGCCGGACGGAAGCGGGCGACACAGTCCGCCCGTGACCTCCCCGCTGCATGCCGGACTGGACGCCCACTTCGCGGCGCTGGAGCGTTTCCTGCGCGAGCAGGTCGACGCCTTCGAGCCCGAGGTGCGCCCGATGGTGACGGAGGTCCTCGCCCACCCCGGTAAGCGCCTGCGCCCGCTGCTCGCCTTCTCCTCCGGGGCCGGCGGCGAACCCACCCTCTCCTTGGTCCGGGGCGCGGCGATCGTCGAACTGGTCCACCTCGCCACGCTCGTCCACGACGACGTGCTGGACGGGGCCGATACGCGCCACGGCGCCGACACGCCGAACCGCACGCACGGCGCGCACGCCGCCGTGCTCTTCGGCGACGCCCTCTTCGCCCACGCCCTGATGCTGGCCGCGGAGCACACGACGCCCGAGCTTTGCCGGATCGTCGCCCGCGCTTCCCGCGAGGTCTGCTCCGGGGAAGTCTGCCAGACCTTCTCGCGCGGCAACGACCGCCTGAGCTTGGATGATTATTACCGGCATATCCGGCTCAAGACCGCGGAGCTCTTCGAGGGCGCCTGCCGCGTCGGGGCCCTGCTGGCCGACCGTCCGCCGGAGCACATCACCGCCTGCGCGACCTTCGGCCGCCACCTCGGCATCGCCTACCAGATCTACGACGACCTCGTCGACCTGCTCCAGGACGACGCCAAGGCGGGGAAGACGCTCGGGACCGATGCGGCCAGCGGCAAGCTGACCCTGCCGATGCTCCTCGAGCGCGAGCGTTCCGGCCCGGCCGTCCTGGCGGCGCTCCGCCGCGGCGAGGACCCCCGCACCTGCATTTCCGCCGAGACCTGGCGCGAATCGTTCCGACTCCTCGACGCCGAGATCGCGGCGGCCGAGGCGGCCCTGACCCCGATCGCCGGTAGCCCGTCGCCGTTCTTCCTCCTGCGTCTCACGGCCTTCCTGCGCGAAGCGGCGGCCCGGCTCGCCCCGCGCGCATGAAACTCTTCCGCACGACGCGTTCGGAGCGGCTCGCCTTGATCCTGCTCCTCGCCCTGCTGGCCGCCGCGACCGCGCTGCGGTTACTCTGGCTCAGCCTCTGAAGCTCAGGGCAGGTAGTGGCTCGCGACGAAACCGCGGGCGGCGAGACCGGCCCTCAGCCCGGGCAAATCGACCTTGTCACCGGCCTTGACGCCGCGACGGGCAAACCAACCGGCGGCCATCTCGACGGCGAAGCGGGCGCGCTCCGAGGCCGAGGAGGTCGTGTTCGTATCGCCGGCCTGCATCGTGCGGATCTCCAGGATCGTGCCGTCGGCGGCCACGAAGGCGATGTCGAGGTCGAGCAAGGTGCCTTTCATCCAGAAGCTCATGCGCGTGTCGTCCCGGTAGAGGAACGCCATGCCCTCGTCCTCCGGCAAGCTGGCCGTGGCCATGAGCCCGCGGGCCTTCTCCAGCTCGGTCACGGCCAGACGCTGGCGGGTGGCGACCGGTCCGATGCGGACCGGGAAACGGACCTCGATGCCGGCCTCTTCGGTCACGGTCGCGGCCGGGCGGGACGGACGGTTGTCGCAGGCCGTCAGGCCGAACAGGCAAAGGAGGGCGAAGAGATGCCGGGACATGGGGCGGAGTTTCCCGAGGATTGCCTTGCTGGCAAGTTTCGCTTGCCTGCGTGCCGCATGGCGCGCGACCCACGAGCCCACTGGCAGGAACTGGCGACCGCCGTCGAATACGGACGTGCCGCCCTGCGCGTCGGCCTGTGGAAGTCTGAGGAACTGCTCATCGCGCGCTACTTCACGTCGGCTAACCGCCTGCTGGAAGTAGGCTGCGGTGGCGGCCGGGTCGCACTGGGACTCCTGCAAAGGGGCTACCGCGACGTCACGGCGACCGACTTCTCCCCGGCCATGGTCGAGGTGGCCCGGGGAGTCTTGGAGGAAGCTAGGGCCGGCTGGGGCGGGCGGGTCGAACAGCAGGACGCCACCGCCCTCACCTACCCCGACGCGAGTTTCGACGGCGTGATCTACGCCTTCAACGGCCTGATGTGCCTGCCCGATGCCGCGCACCGGGCCCGGGCCCTGCGGTCGATCCACCGGGTCCTCCGCCCCGGCGGGCTCTTCCTCGGCTCCGGCGCCGACCGCGAGAAAGGGGCTCTGGCCGGACACTGGGCGAAGCAGGTCGACGGCGAGATACCAGGGGACCGCTGGCACGAGACGTCGACCTCCCCCGTGTTCATGCACAGCAGCACCCAAGCGGAGACTTTCGCCGAACTCCACGCCGCGGGGTTCGAGGTCCTGACCTCGCCGCTCAGCACCGAACTCGCCGCCGAGTCCGCGGAAGCGCGCGCGTTCTGCGGCGAGACGCGCTTCTACGTCGCCCGCAAGGTCAGCGGGTCGGCCGGACCTGCGTCTTGAAGAAACGGGCGATGAGCTCGGAGGCGCCCTTCGGGTACTCGTGTGCGCCCGCGTGCAAGGCGGTGACCAAAGGCGCCCCGCGGTCCGATTCATAGATCGCGGCCGTCAGCACGCCCTCCTTGGCCCACGGCTTGGAGGTGTCCGCGCAATGGTTGAAACGGCGGACCGCGACGAAGGTGGCCTGCTGCCAGGCGAACTTCACCAAAGGATCGTTCTCGCCGGCGACATGGATGACCGGGAGCGGCGGCAGTTCCTTGACATCGCCGCGCAGCGAACCCGCGACGGACCCGATCGCCGCGAGGACGGTCGGACGAGCCTGCCAGAGGAGGTAGCTGAAGGCGGCGCCGTTCGAATGGCCCATGGAATAGACCCGTCGCTCATCGATGGACTGCGTCTTACGGAGGTCGGCCAGGATGGCATCGAACAGCCGGATGTCCCGATCGCCCTCGCCGCCGACGGCGGTCTGCCATCCGGGCATGCGACCTTCTTTGTCGACCAGCGGCGAGACCGTCGGTAGCCCCTGCGGGAAGACCAGGATCGAGGTGGTGTCCGTCTGATCGTAGCCCCATCGACCGGCGGCCTGGGCGGAGCGACCGCCGTGCCCATGCCAGCAGAAGACCACGGCCAGCGGTCCCTTGGCCTCCTTGGGGACGCGGACCCAGGCGGTGCGCTTCACGCCGTCCAGAGTCCACGACTGCTCCACAAACCCGTCGGGAGCCCGGGCGGACAGCAGTTCCCGGAGCTTACCTTGGGCTGGGAGGGAAACCGCCCCCAGGAAAGAAAGGAGTAGCAAAAGCAGAGGTCGCATAAGCAGAGAGGCTCCCCGATGGAACACCGGGGAGCCTCTCAAAGTTACCGCAGAACGAGGTCAGTCTCGGCGACCGGCGAAGAGGCGGATGACGTAGAAGAGCAAGGTGACGAAGGCCGAGAAGAGGATGAAGGCGGCGAGCACGTGCTGGTCGGTCTCGCAGCTATCCTTGATGACCTGCGTCTGGTAGAGGATGACGGTGGCCATCAGCAGGATCATGATGATCGAGAACCAATTACCGAGCTGGCTGTCGGTGAAGGCGGCCACGAGGATGATGCCGAGGGCGCAGATGCTACCGATGACGATGGCCACGCGCAGGAAGGAGAAGTCGATGCCCATCGTGAAGACGGCGACGGTCAGGCCGACGACCAAGGCGGCGGTGACGGCGCAGGCCGGGATGAGGATCTCGCCGGGGTTGCCGTTGGTCTTGATGGCGACCATCACGATCAGGGGCACGAAGATGATGGCCTCGAGCACGACGTAGAGACCAAGACCGAGGTACTGGGAAGGACGCGAGGCGCGGTTCTCCGCCATCTTCTGGGCGACGTAGGTACCACCCCAGAACATGAGCATGACGACCAAGATACCGAAGCCGCCCATGGAGCCCATGATGGAGCCGAAGCCCTGCATGATGGAGCGGGCGACGTCGGTCACGAAGAACGCGTAGAGCAGCGCGCCGAAGGCGGCGAAGGCGCCCGCGACGTGCAGGTAGGTGCGCTTGAAGAAGGCGACGCGGTCGGAGGCCGGGGCCTCGGAGACGATGAACGGGTTGGATTCCATACCCATACCTTTGGGGAAATCCTCCGACAGTCAAGTTCCCGACCGAGCTCCTTGGTTACAAGAATCGCACTTGCAACACGCGCCAGACCCGCCCCCAGCGTCCGTCCGGACGCAAGGCGGCGGTGCGTTGCAGGATCGCCTCGACACCTTGGGCCCCGCGCTGGCGAGGGTCGGTGAAGGATACCTGCCCCACCAGGCGTAGGGTATCGCCGCGTACCGTCAGGTGCGGGGCCCACTGTTCCAGCAGGTCGTCCTCGGTGACCGCAAGCCAGCCCTCCGCGGTCGCACCCGGCACGTCGTTACAGTGGGCGGCGGCCAAGGCACGCTTCAGCAAACCCGACCGGGCGAAGGCCTCGAGCGAAGCGAACGGCGCACCGAGCTCCGACCGTAGCCGCACCAGTTCGCGCGCCAGAGCGGCGAGTTTGCGCTCGTCGGGGAAACGCACCGGCTGTCTGGCGGAAAGCGCGATCGCCGCCGCGGGGTCGAGGCGGGACAGTTCCTCATCCGTCCAAGCGGGGGCGCTCGCCGCCCCCCACTGCGCGAGCTGGGCACCGGCTGGTTGCAGCGGCCAGAAGGGACGACGGAGCGTCGCGGAGGCGAAGGGGCCGCCGGACTGCGCCTGCCAAGGCGAGGAGGAGGCCCGCAGCCAGCTTAACCAAGCCTCGGGGTCGGAGCAGTTCACGTTGAACGGACCAGCCACCATCCAACCCTCACCCTCCCCTGAGCCCCCGCTGCTCGGGAGCAGACGGGGATTCTCCGAGTGTCGACCAGGCTCGGCGACCCGCAAGGGGGCTGAACCGAAGGAGTCGTCAAGGCGCGCCCAATCCATGTCGCGACGCAGATGGCGCAACGCGCCGACCGAGACGACCGGCAGACCGGGCACCCCGCGCAGCCGGAGGTCGGCGTAAGCCCCAGGGGTGTTGGCCAGATGGAGATTCAGGGCGGTATCACTCAAGACCCCGACCGCCAAAGCGTCGGGCCCCTCGAACGGCGCCAAGGCGGCCGCCAGTGGTTCACGCACCGCCCAAAGCGAGGCCTCCTCGGGCCGGGACAGATCCCAACGGTCACGTAGCAGCCCGTCGCGTCGCACGGCTTCCCGCATTTCCGCCCAACCCCGCGGGAGCCACGACAGTTGCAGACAGGCCCGACGCTCCGCCAGCGTGTAACCAGCGCTATCCGGCCGCGAATAATCCCGCCCGGACAACTCACACTTGAAGTCGGAAAACCAGACCTGTCCGATCTCCTGCACGACCGCTCCGGGGTAATCACCGATCGGCAGGTCCCGCGCCGGCTCCCCGACGACCCGACGCAGCCGAAAGGTCACCGGCGACACAAAGCGGACGGAGATCTCGATCCGGTCATCAGGCAAGAAGACCTGCGGCGAGGGCCGACGCCAACCGGCACCCCGGGGATCGGCCTCGTAGCGCCAGGTTTCGGTGCTGAGCACCCGCGAAAGGCCCTGCGGCTGACCCGCGGGCGACGGCCCCAGGAACGCATAGCACTCACCGGGGAGCAGTCCGCGGCGCGACATCCCATAGCGAGCCACATCGCCCACGTCGATCCAGGCCCAGAGACCCGCTTCACGCGGGTACTGATTGAAGATGCCAAAATCCCCGACCGGCGAATCATCAAGGTCGACGGTAAAGCCGGCGCCACTGTCGAGATTACGCACGGTCACCTCCGGAGCGCCGATGACTTCCAGCAGGTAGAGCCTGCCTTCCGCCTCGGCCAACAGGGGCGCCGACGAAGGATTCCATAGCAGCCCCGAGACGTGGAAACGCATCCGATGTCGCCCGTCCGTACGCGCATTGAAAAAACCGAGGCTCAACCGCAGGTCCACCAACGGAGCGAAGTGGCTTAAGGCGTGATCCGAACCTGCCGCCTGCATGACCGGCAGCCCCGCGGCGCGATTGTCGCGTAGGTCCGCCTTAGCCAAGGCCGTCGCGACCTCCGGGCCGACCGTGGCGGCTAAGACCTCCGGCGACCCGAGGTCCCGCTTCCAACCGCCCAGGACCGGATTGGTGAGTAATCCCCAGCCACCCCAGCTCCTGCCGGGCTGCGCCGGGAGATTGGTCACGGAACGGTAAAGTTCCTCATCACCCCACTCCCCCGCCAGGGCTTCGGTGTCGCCCGGCAGCGAAGCCGCCGCTCCGGAAGCGGCCGCCTGGCGTGCCACCTGACCCCGCGCCCATGGGCTCGCCCGGCGGGAGGCCGTCGCCTCGCCGCCGAGGTCATGACCGCAGGAGATGTCCTCGCACCGCCAACGCCAGAGCGTGCCATCGAGCGTCCGTTCGCCGGACAGGCGGACCTCCTCGCGCACCGCGGCCGTGCGACGCGAAGCGACCGCGGTCTCGCCGTCCATCCAGGTGGCGGCCTGATCCGCACCGGCGGCGGCTTGGACTTCGGCGAGCGCGAGGCGCAAAAGCGCCGAGGCCTCCTGCCGCAGACGCGTCCGCTTCGCCGCCACCGTCAGCTCGGCAGCCGCGACCGGCGACAGCGCGACAAGCAGCGTGACGAAGGCCGTGAGCCCGCTCAGAAGCACCAGCACCAGCAATAAGGAGAACGCGCGTGAGTGTCGCATGGATGATGGACCCCAGACCCTTTCCATTGCATCGAAGTTGGCAAAACCAGAGACACCTCACGCATCACCATGAGTCCTCGTCGCGTGAAGATCCGTGTCAGCCGCCCCACCCCACGGCACACCGCACTGCCCGTGGCGCGCCCATCGGCGGCGCCCCGGCTCGTGGTCGTCGAGGATCAGGCCGCCATCCGCGAGATGATCGTCGAGCTGCTGGGCCGGGCACCGGGACCGATGGTCGTGGGTGCGGCCGCCTCCGGACCGGAAGGTCTCGAGCTGGTCGCGCGATTGGAACCGGACATCGTGGTCCTCGACATCCAGATGCCGGGCATGGGCGGGATCGAGTTCCTGCGACGGTTGCGGCGGACCTCGCCCCGGACGAAGGTGCTCGTCTTCTCCGCGCGGCAGGAGGCGCACGTGATCCGGAACCTCGTGCAGGAGGGCATCCAGGGATACGTCAACAAGTCGCAGACACTGACGGAGCTTCGCCAGGCCGTGGCGAAGGTCGGCCAGGGCGGTAACTGGTTCGATGACGCCTTCGGCCAGACCGTCCGCGATGCGCTCGCGAACCCGCGCATCCAGTCCGACCGCCTGATCGAGCAGCTGACCCCGCGGGAGCGCGAGATCGCCCTGCTCATCGCGGGCAGCCACAGCAGCAAGGAGGTGGCCCATCGGCTCGGGCTGAGCATCAAGACGGCGGAGAACCACCGTTCGAACCTCATGCGCAAACTCGGGGTGCATGACGTCGCGGGTCTGGTGCGCTACCTGATACGTCAAGGCCTCGTTGACCCTACGAACGAGTGAGGCAAAGCCAGGAACGGCACGTAGGTTAAAAACCCTACTAATAAAGCATTCTATTCAAAGGCATCTCGGGGTTAAGGTTCGACCCGCACCACCCAACCTCCAACATCGTATGAACATGAAGAGCCCGGCCCAGAAAACGAAAAGCGTGGTCATCATCGAGGACCAGACGGCCATCCGTGAGCTGGTCACGGAGATGCTCGAGGGCAAGGGGAAGTTCAAGGTCATCGGTTCGACGGCCGATGGCGCCGAAGGGGTCGAACTCGCCCTCCGTCTCAAGCCGGACATCCTGATCCTCGACATCCTCCTCCCGGGCATCACCGGCATCGAGGTGCTGCATCGCCTACGCAACACCCTCCCCGAACTCCGCGTCCTCGTCTTCTCCGGCAAGTCCGAGAAGCAGCTGGCCCGCGGCTTGCTCAAAGAAGGCGTCCGCGGCTTCGTCAACAAGTCCGCCCCCCTCTCCGAATTGCGCAAGGCCATGGACGCGATCGCCGAAGGGGAGTCCTGGTTCAGCGAGGTCTACAACCGTGCCTTGGTCGAGGCCCTCAACAGCCCCGAGACGCGGGTCGACCAGATGGGTTCCGGCCTCACCGACCGCGAACGCGAAATCGCCGTGCTGCTCGCCAAGAGCCATACGAGCAAGGAAGTGGCCGCCAAACTCAACATCAGCACCAAGACGGCCGAGAACCATCGCACCAACCTCATGCGCAAGCTGGGGGTGCACGATGTCGCAGGCGTCATCCGCTATGTCGTCCGGCAAGGCCTGTACGACCCCAGCGGCGAAGTCTGAGGCTTGCTAGCCCCCGAGCGGCGCCTAGGAAAGGGGCATGCCCCGCTTCCTGCCCCTCGCCCTGCTGCTGACCCTGGTGACCTACCTTACGGCCGCCGAGACCGCCCCTGCCAAGACCCCCGCCAGCGCGGAGGCGACAGCCCTCCTGCCCTTGCGCTACGAATCGCGGATACTTCGTGGCTGGTCGGTCATGATTCGCCTCGAACTCCTCACCGAAGAAAAGAAGGCCGAGACCGAGCAAGGGCTCGTGCTGATCGGCAAGCAGCTCGCGGACGTCGAGCGACTGGTGCCGGCCAAGGCTGTCGCCCAGATGAAGAAGGTAACCCTGTGGCTCTCCCCTCCCTACGGCAAAGGCGCCGGCGCCGAGTACCACCCGGGCGCGGGCTGGCTCAAGCAGAACGGCCGCAACCCCGCCATGGTCAAGGGCGTCGAATTCTCAGGCGTCGCCAACCTCGACAAGGAGGTGCTGCGCATGCCCCTCCTGACCTTGCACGAACTAGCCCACGCCTACCACGATCAGGTCCTCGGCTTCAACCACCCCGAGGTCAAGGCCTGCTACGACCGCGCGGTCGCCAACAAGTCCTACGACAAAGTCAGCCGCAAGAACTGGCAGGGCAAGATCACGGAAGGCGTCCGCGCCTACGCGATGACCACCCCGATGGAATACTTCGCCGAAACGACCGAGGCGTTCTTCGGGCAGAACGACTTCTTCCCTTACCACCGCGCGGAGCTCGAGGCGCACGACCCCGAGATGGTCGCGGTGCTGAAGAAGGTCTGGGGCGCGCCCTGAACTCAGAGCCGGATCCGCAGGCGGGGCGAGATCTGCCGCCCTCCCGGGCCGGCCTTTGGCTTGTCAGGTTTGCCACCGCCGCCCGCGTCTTCGCCGAGCGCCTCCTCGAACTCCGCGGGCATCGGCGCGGTCGCGCTGAACTTCACGGTCTCCCCCTGCCAGGGAAAGCTCACTTCCGTCCGGTAGGCATGCAGGAACAACCGCTTGAAACCGCGGGCTGAACCCACGGCTTTATTGAACTCGAAATCCCCGTAAGTACGGTCGCCCAGGATCGGATGACCGTGCTGCGCCGTCTGCACCCGCAGCTGATGCGTGCGACCCGTCCGCGGCTCCAGATTGACCAAGGAGAGCGGCACCGTGGCGGCGGCCGCCCGCTCCCACTGATAAAGCGTCACCGCCGTCACCCCGCCGGACTCCGCGGCGGCGGACCGGACGCTATTGCCCGGTCCGCGGGATTTGACCAGCTGGTCCTGCCAGGTGCCGCGCGGGGTGCGCAACCCCCGGCCGCGCACCAAGGCCAGGTACTTCTTCGAGACCTGGGACTTGGCGAAAAGGTCGCGCACATACGTGGCGACCCCCGCGTCGAGACAAAGCAGCAGGACACCGCTCGTCGGTGAGTCGAGCCGGTTCAACAGGTAGACCCGGCGGATGCCGCCGACCCCGTCCCGCACATGGAAGGCCTCCTCCTCCATCGAATAATTCCCGCCGATGAGGACCTCGCCTTTCTCCGCGACCTCACCCGGATTGGGATGGGCCAGGATACCCTCGGGCTTCTCGACGGCGAAAAGACCGCTGGCGTGACGCTCCAGCACGCGCACCCCGCGTCCGAAAGGAATCCAATCAAGCGGGTCCATGCCCCATCAGTGATAGAGGAAACGGATGGTGACAACATCCGCTTCGCCGAACTGCGCGACCATGTCCGGACGCCAGGCATCGAAGGGCGCGCAGGCGGAGATCGCGTCCTTGCAGGCGAAGGTCGGCATGGTGCCGACGCCGGTCTCGAGCACCGCCAGTTCGGAGATCGTGCCGTCCCGGTGGAGTTTGAAACGCACGACCACGGTGCCGGGCTGGTAGTGCTCCATCCGCGCCCGGAACAGCAGGTCCCACCAGGTCGACTGGATCGCCTCCATCATCCGCTGGGTGTAGTCCCCGTAGTTGCTGAAGCGGGCGTCGACCGCCACCCGCCCCACCCGGTTGACGCCGACGTTATTGCGCAGCAGGAAGCCGGTCGTACCTGCGGGAGCGGACCGGAGTCGCGGCCGGTCCGGGTCGGGCGCCGGGGCGGTGGTGTCCGAGGGGCGAGGCGCCTGGCCGACCTTGGGCATGACCCCGGCCTGCGCGGAAGCGGTACCCGCCTGACCCTCGGTCGGGGATTGGGCCGCCTCCTCCTGGCTGCGCGGCTTGCCTTGGGCGACGCGCACGGCGGAGGTGTCCTCCCCTTGGGAAGCGGGCAAAGAGGACTTGGTCGGCACCTTTTCGGGGGTGGGCTGGGCCGCGCGCTGCGACCGGGCCGCGACGAAGGGCGTGGGATTCACCGGAGTCTCCCGGTTGGCCTGGGCATTGGTCTCGATGGGGATCTCGCGCATGGAGGGCGCCAAGCGGTGTTCGGGGATGACCTCGGTCGAACGCCGCACCTCGACCGGCGTCCCGAGCGTCCACGCCACCGGCTGAAAATGCGCCGGAGCCAGCCAGACCAGGAGGAGGTGCAGCGCGAGCGAACACCCGGCCGCGAAGGCCATGGTCCGGAGGTCGCTGCGGGTCTCTTCCTTCACGCCGCCATGCTAGCGGAAAAGCTCTGGACTGCAAGGTCGGTCAGCGCGCCGGGAACTCGCGCTCCAAGGCGACCAGCGTGCGCCGGCAATCCTCCCGCGTACCCAGGACGACAAAGAGCCGGAACGCATGGTCGCCGGGCGGGATGGGGTCGGGCTGCCGCAAGCGGAAGACGCAATTCCACTTCACGACCTTGGCCGCGGGAAACTCGAAGCTGCCGTAGCCGACGGGGGGCTGGCCGGCGCGCGGCCGGTCCGGCGTGAAAACGCCCATCGCGCGGGACCCGCCAGGGGTCGAAAGGACGACCGGGTCGCGCAGTTCGCCATTGCGTCGGGCACGCGGGACCAGGGTGCCGGCCTTGGCGTCGAAACTCAGGGCTTCGCTGAAGGTCGCCGGCATGTAGCCAGTCAAGGCCTCGAACTGGAGGAACCGATGCGGGCGATCGGCGGGCACCGTGAAGGTCACCCGGTAATCGAGCACATGATCCATCCCGGGGCGGCCGATCCGCACCTGCTTGGCGAGCACATGGGCGGAAAGTTTCTCCTGGTTCTGCGCGAGGTGCCCGCCGGACTTCATCCCAGGGGCCAGCCAATAGGCCATGCGCGCGCGCGTCGCGAGCACCCCGTCCTTCACTTGGAGGAACTCCAGCCGGCTCGTCGACCGCGGACCCAGCGCATCGAAGACCGAGCCGGCCTCGGTCGGATTGTAGCACTCGGCATGGAAAACCCCGTCCACATCGGCGTTGATCGCCGACTGCAACTGCCGTCCATGGTCATGCGAATCGATGAATTCGACCCCGTCCCACTTCACCGAATCGATCGCGCCCGCGAGACGCGAGGTGGTGCGGATGACGAGCGGCTTGCCGCCGACCACACCGGTCAGCTCGGCGTCGCCGCTGACGGCGGGCGTCTGCGCACCGACGGCCGTAGCCAATAAAAGCAGCCAGGCCTTCATGCGGTGAGCCTCCCGAGGACGCCGAGCGCGGCGAGGCGTTCCCGGACGAACTCGACCGGCAACCCCATGATGGTCGAGAGCGGCGCCTGATAATCCTCGATGATGATCTCGCGGCCTTCCTGGATGCCATACGCGCCGGCCTTATCTAAAGTATTCACCAAGGACTGGTAGCGCGTGATGTCCCCTTCGGACAAGGAGCGGAAGCGCACCCACGCCGTGACGTCATGGGCCTCGTCGATGCCCAAGGCCGGACAAAGCAAGCACACCCCGGTGTGCACGGTGTGCTCCCGGCCGGAAAGACTCCGCAGCATCGCGCGCGACTCCGCCAGATCCGCCGGCTTGTTCAAGGCGCGGTCGCCCAAGGCCACGGTGGTGTCGGCCCCGAGCACCAGCGCGTCCGGGTGCAAGCGGGCGACGGCGGCGGCCTTGAGCCGGGCGTTGTGCAGCACCATCTCGCACGGGTCGGTCCGGGGGTCCTCGTGCTCCGTCACGGCCGCCACCACGATCGCATGCGGGATGCCGGCGGCCCGCAGCAGCTCGGTGCGGCGCGGGGAAGCCGAGGCCAGGAGGAAGCGGAGCGGAACGGACACGCCTCACTGAAGCGAGGTCGGCGGCGTTTGACAATCCCCGCGTCAGGCTGTCCGCGTGTTTCCGCTTCCCTGCCCCCGCCGGACCGCCTTAATCGCCCACCATGGTTCGCCTGCTGCTCACCCTGTTCCTAACCTGCTCCTTGGTCGCCGCCGAGAAAGGCGCGCGCGACTTCCTCAAGAAACCCGACGCCTGGTTCGGCACCCCGGAAGCGCGGCAGGTCGCCGAAGCCATCCTCACCTACCAGACCGAGGCCGGTGGCTGGCCGAAGAACACGGATACGGTGAGCAAGCCTTTCACGGGAGACCGCGCCAAGCTGCAACCGACCTTCGACAACGGCGCGACGCTGGACGAGTTGCGCTTCCTGGCCCGGATGCTGAACGCCACGAAGGACGCGCGCTACCGCCAGTCCTTCGACCGGGGTCTGACCTACGTCCTCGCGGCGCAATACCCGAACGGCGGCTGGCCGCAGTTCTTCCCCCTGCGCAAAGGCTACTACGACCGGATCACCTTCAACGACAACGCCATGGTGCGGGTGATGGAGTTCGTGCGGGAAGTCGCCCGGGAAAAGACGTACACCTTCGTCGACCCGAAGTCGCGCGCGGCCTGCCGGTCGGCCTTCGACCGCGGCATCGACTGCATCCTGAAGTGCCAGATCGTGATCGACGGCCAACGGACCGTCTGGTGCGCGCAGCACGATGAGCAGACCTTCGCCCCCGCCAAGGCGCGCAGTTATGAGCTGCCTTCGTTCAGCGGCAGCGAGTCGGTCGGGATCGTGCGCCTGCTGATGAGCCTGGAGCAGCCCTCGACCGAGGTGAAGGCGGCCGTCGAGGGCGCGGTGCGCTGGCTCGACCAACACAAGGTCACCGGGCTGCGCCTCACGACGGTCGACGACCCCAAGGCCCCCAAGGGCAAGGACCGCGTCCTGCTCCCGGACCCCCAGGCCCCCGCCCTCTGGGCCCGCTTCTACGACCTCAAGACCGGCCAGCCCTACGTCTGCGACCGGGACGGCATCCCCAAGCCCAAGCTGGCCGATATCGGGTATGAGCGCCGCAACGGCTACAGTTGGTTCGGGGAATACGCCAGCGACCTCCTGACCAAGGATTACCCGGACTGGCAGCGCCGCCGCTGAGAGGGCCGGCGGGGGCCCGGTTTTTACCCTTCCCAGCGGGACGGGCGGGCTTATTCGTATTCTTGATAAGATGCCCCTCGGACTCCGCCATGCCCTGTTGCTCGGCCTTGCCGCCCTGCCCTTGCGCGGGGCCGACGAGCCCGTCGCGGAGCGGGCCGTCGCCTTGCTCGAGGAGCGCTGCTTCAAGTGCCACAGCCACTCCGCGGGGAAGAACAAGGGCGGACTGGTCATGGATTCCCTCGCCGGCCTGACCACCGGCGGGGACGGCGGCGCGGCTCTGGTGCCCGGCGACCCGGCCAAGAGCCTGTTCCTGCAGAACATCCTTTCGAACGATCCGGACGTCAGGATGCCCCCCAAGGGCGACCGCCTCACCGCGACGCAGGTCAAACTGCTCCAAGACTGGGTCCAAGCAGGCGCGCCCTGGCCCCGGAGCCGCACCAAGGAGCCCGTTGCCGGTCGCTACCTGCCCGGCACCATCGGCGCCAAGGAAAAGTCCTGGTGGGCCTATCAACCCGTCCGACGTCCGGAGCTTCCGGCCGGCCCGGCCGCCCACCCCGTCGACCGCTTCATCGAGGCGCGCCTCGCGCAGGAGGGCCTGACTCCCGCCGGCGAAGCCGACCGCGCCGTCCTGATCCGACGCGTCACCTTCGACACCACCGGCCTCCCGCCGACGCCCGAGGCGGTGGACGCCTTCATCAAGGACAACGACCCCCGGGCTTACGAGCAACTGGTCGACCGCCTCCTCGCCTCCCCGGCCTACGGCCAGCGCATGGCCCGCGCCTGGCTCGACCTGGTGCGCTACGCCGACAGCGATGGCTTCCGCATCGACGACTTCCGCCCCACGGCCTGGCGGTACCGCGACTACGTCATCAAGGCCTACAACGACAACAAGCCCTACGACCGCTTCGTGCATGAGCAGATCGCGGGCGATGAGCTGTTCCCCGGCGACCCGGAGGCCCTCACGGCGCTCGGCTACCTCCGCCATTGGATCTACGAATACAACAACCGCGACGCTCGCGGCCAGTGGGAGAACATCCTCAACGACGTGACCGACACCACCGGCGACGTCTTCCTCGGCGCCGGCATGCAGTGCGCGCGCTGCCACGACCACAAGTTCGACCCGCTCCTCCAGCGCGACTACTACGCCCTCCGCAGTTTCTTCAGCAACACCCTGCCCGTCGAGGACCGCATCGCCTGGACGAAGGACCAGGCCGGCGAGCACGCCCGCAAGCTGGCGAAGTGGGAGCAGGCGACGCAGGCCATCCGCGCCGAGATCGCCGCGCTCGAGGGGAAATACCGCGCGACCGCGACCCGGAAGGCCATCGAGATATTCCCGGATGACGTCCAGGCGATGCTCCGCCGGCCGGAAGCGCAGCGGACGCCCTACGAACAGCAGGTCGCCGCGCTGGCCTGGCGCCAGATCGAGTACGAATACGCCCGCCTCGACCGCTCCATCAAGGGCGACGACAGCGTCCGGCACGCCGACCTGAAGCGCCAGCTCGCCGAGCATGACAAGCTCAAGCCCGCGGAGCCGCCCTACGTCCTCGCCGTCCGCGAGACCGGCGCGACGCCGATCGACGCCGTCATCCCCAAGAAGAACACCGTCGTCCCGCCCGCCTTCCTCACGGTGCTCAGCGCGCAGTACCCGGCCGAGCCCGCCCGCATCACCCCACCCGCCGACGGCGCCTCCACCGGCCGCCGTTCCGCCCTCGCGCGCTGGCTGACCGAGCCGTCCAACCCCTTCACCGCGCGCCTCGCGATGAACCGGCTCTGGCAACTCTGCTTCCGCCGCGGCCTCGCGCCCTATGCGAGCGACTTCGGCCGGCTCGGCGAACCGCCTTCGCATCCCGCGCTTCTCGATTGGCTCGCCGCCGAGTTCATGGCCCGAGGCTGGGACCAGAAGGCCATGCATCGCCTCGTCCTGACCAGCGCCGCCTACCGCCGCTCCTCCGCGCACCCCGCCCCGCAGGCCGGCCAGCTGAAGGACCCGCAGAACGTCCTGCTCTGGCGCAACCAGCCCCAGCGCCTCGAGGCGGAACAGATCCGCGACGCCCTCTTCGCCGCGTGCGGCGACCTGAAGGCCGACAAACAAGCCGGGCCGGGCGTCGTCTACGGCGAGCCGGTGCGCAGCATCTTCACGCGCATCATGCGCAACAACCGCGACCCGCTCGCCGACGTCTTCGACGCCCCGCAGTGGTTCAGCAGCGCGTCCTCCCGCGACGTCACGACGACCCCGATCCAGTCGC
>JACCDP010714672.1_pt1 | contig 20813 bp, 22 predicted proteins | sample 7445841 | NCBI WGS metagenome assembly JACCDP01 (sample SAMN15323441, study PRJNA562643) | freshwater metagenome | isolation source: river surface water | place: USA:Blue River Watershed | collected 2017-08-17
CAAACCGCGTACATTGCTGCGCAACTGGAGCTTTCCAAAGCGGCGGACACACTGGCTAACGTGCTCGACAGCATCGCCAAGAACACCGCTAAATTTAGCAGCGACAGCGATCTGCAGCAGTTGGCAGCCGCCACCGCACAAGCGCAGGAAGCCCACGCAGCACTGCTACGCCGCGCCAGTACCGGGGGCAAAGTGACCTCGGAAGACACCGCACGTGTATACGCCGACGTAGTTGCCGCCATAAATGCGCACCGCGCCGGGCTTGAGCAGTACCTAAAGACAGACAACCAAATACAAGAGCGCAGCATCCTTGCGTTCCTGAACCGCGACCTAGAGCTGATGCTGCGACTGCGCGACGCCGAACAGTCGGTGGAGCGTGCCAACGAGGGGCTTAACAATGCCCGCGACCAGTTAAATGCCGCCAACACCGCGCTTCGCAGTAGCGAAGCGTATTTAACGGAGCATCGTGAAAACAAACGCGGGGAAGCGCGCGCCAGAGGCGTTGTGGCAAAAGAGCGGGGTGCTGTCGCCCGCGCAGCTACAAAACTACAAACGAAAGCGGACGAGCAAGCGGCGCTAGACGCCGAGATACGCGAGATGCTGGACGCGGTGGAGCGCGCGAGCGCTAGCAGAGTCGAGGCGAAGCCGCAAGAGGCCCAGTCGCAGCGAGAGGCGCGCGATGCGCAGACACGTATCGAAGAGCAAGCGCGCTTGGAACGCTTGCAAGCTATCCCCGGCACGACCGTCCGTTTTGAACAGGCCCGTGACACGACGGCGCACATAGAGAAGTTGCAAGAACGCGCACAGGAGCTGGAGGAGCGGGCCAAAGACGCGACTGCCTCTACGGCAATGCGTAACAAGGACAAGTACGAAGCGGCGGGGCTGCGCAAAGAAATAGACATTGCCACCGCTGCGCTAGCCAACGAGCCCGAGCTGGCGACGGCGGCCAAAGAAGCACTGGCGACCCTCATAGCAGAGGTGGATGTAAAGATAGGCGAAAAGAAAGTAGCCATACTAGAACCCGGCAAACAAAAGAAGACGATCGACCAGCGCCGCAAAGACCTGACCGCCCTACAAACAAAGCGCCGTTCGCTAGTGCGCCTGCAAAATATAACGCAGCAGCGGGCGAAGAAAGCCGAAATACTCACGCCCAAGCAACGCGCGGAGGAAGCCCAAGACGCCGCTAACCGCCTGACACTTGAGCGAGGTATCAACGCGGCGACAGGCAACTCTCAAGGCTCCTTGCCGCTGCGCAAAGCAGGCCCGCTGATTAAACCGGTGCTTGGTGGCAAAGTCACGCAAAGCGGGCGTGCCCCGAAGATGCGTCCTCATGAGCAGGCGTTGGTAGAACTCTCCAAGATAGAGACACTGCTTGAGAAGGCGCAGGCGCGGCTGGAAGAGGCGCAAGAAACCAACGACACTGAGGCTATCGAGAAATACACCGGCTTTGTGGCCCGTCTGGAGAAAGCCCGCGCGGTATCCGAAGCAACGCTAGACATCAAGGCGGAAGCGAAGCCGGTCGCGAAGCTCTCCAACGAAGACTGGGTGCACCTAATTGGGCGCATTGAAGGCCCCGCGCGTGCTGACGGGTCACGCGAAAGTATCAGCGTTGATGATGCGGCCCTGCTCAGAAAAACGATTATTAAGACCATCAAGGATGGCGTCAAGGCGGGCAAGCCCCGCGAACAGATTACTGCCCAAATCGATGGGTTGACAGAGGGCGGCGTTAGTAGTTTTGGGATGGCCCGCATTAACGCTTTAATAGAGGCGCAGCCTGCCAAAGAGGTAGACAGGCTGCGGGGCACGCTCGGGCCTAACGACACTGCGCTGACTATCAAAACCCTATCCGCGCTCAACAACGGGGACGCACGCACAGCGGTGGCGCAGGTGGCTGCCGCCAGTACAAACCCGATAGCCCGCCGTGTAGCGGCAAAGATAGCGCCCATGATGGGCGACGTGAAGTCGCAGTTGGTTACGGATATGCCGGGAGATGTGCCCGATGCTCCGGGGGGCGTCTCGAAGACGGGTAAAACTATCTTTATGAACCGCCGTACCGGGCTATCCGAAGAGACGCTGATGCACGAGAGCGTACACTCTGTCACGGTAGCGAACCTCACCAAGCCAGAGAACCAGTTGACGCCCGATCAGCTAGCTGCGAAACGGGAGCTGGAGGATATGCATAAGGCGCTGATGCAGTTACCGGAGTTTGACAACACGGTTATTCGCGACGGCGACCTCGCCGAGTTCGTTGCCGAGGGGCACGCTAGCCGCCCAGTGCAGGCGCTGATGGCCAAGACGCCGTGGAGCGGCGCTACCGGGGGCAAGAACATGCTCCAGCGGTTTTGGCAAAACATCCTACGGCTTATCGGCGTTGGCACCCCGCCTAAAGGCCCCATGCTGGACAAGTTCTTGGCACTGTCTGAGAAGTTTATGCAGGCCCCTGCGCCCACTACCGCCAGTACTGCGCCGAGCGGGGGTGTCGCTAGAAACGTCAAGCTGTTTCGCGGCGTCCCTAAAGGGGAGCAGCAGCGGGCGACCGTTGGCGGGGCGCTGTTTATGTCGCCTGACCGCAAAGTCGCTGAGGCGTACGCGGGCGAAGCCGGTGACGTGACGGAAGTAGACATGTCTTTTGACAATCTGCTCCACGCAGACACGTGGATGGGGGTCAAGGAGAAGCTACAGCTGCCCCGCTCCGCCACAATGGCCGACATCGTTAATACCGCCCGCGAGGCAGGACACGACGGTGTCACGTTCACCACTACTAACGGGCGCGAGTACATTGCTATTGAGCAGAAGAAAGTCGCACGACTGCGCGCTACCGCCGAGCCCGGCTCGGCTAGAGAAACGATAGACCTCATCATAGCTAAGGACAAGTCTTGGTGGGACAAGCTGCGCGGGGCCGCTTCGGGGCTCTATTGGGAGACCGCGCTAGTAGATCGTTTTGCTGGTTTGGAGCGCGTCTCTAAGGTAATGGAGGCGTTGCGGGGCTCGCAGATGATGTACTACTTCCGTATGTACGACCAGCGTAACACCCTGCTTTCTGTAGCCGCAACAGTGGGCGTGCCCCAGCGCGTAGAAAAGCTGCGCAAGGACGGGCGCAAACAGTACCTCATTGAAGGTGTCGAGGGGGCTAACCTACGTGACATAGGCAAGACGTTGTCCGCCGCGCCTATTAAAGACAAGAAGTTTGTATCTCAGCTTTTTACAGGATACCTAGCCGCCATTCGCGCAAAAAACAAGGGCATCGAGACGCTCAACTTCGGCGTAGACAAGAACGGCCAGCCGATAATTACACCGGCTAAACTGGCCGCTATCATGCAAGAGGTAGAGAACACTCCGGGGTTGAAAGAAGTGTTTGAGGATGCGCGAAAGCAGTACAACGAGTACAACCGCAACCTGATTAAGTTGCTGGAGCAAAGTGGGGTAATTACTAAAGAGCAAGCCGCCCGGCTGTTGGCGCAAGACGACTACGTGCCCTACTATCGGGAAGACAACGGCGTGGTTAGTCTGCTCATTGGTAGTGAGTCCCCTATCCGTATCGGCAACATGAAGGAGCAACCGCACCTGCAAGAGCTAGTCGGCGGCGACCGCCCGATTTTGGACTGGACTACCAGCGCCATACAGAACACCAGCATGATTCTGGACACGGCGTTGAACAACATGGCCACTAGGAACGCGGCGTATGAACTACAAGACATGGGCATGGCCACTATCGGCGACGGGCACACCGTGGACGGCAACACCATCATCAAGTTCTACGTTAACGGCGAAAAGAAGTTTGCGCGCGTAGATACGCCCGAAGGCATCCCTGCCGATCTGTTAGTCAAGGGTATGGCCGGTATCCCTACGCAGCTCTCGGGCGTAGTGCGTTTGCTGGCGATGCCTGCGCAGCTACTGCGCAAGGCCGTGACTATCAGTCCGGTGTACCAAGCACGCGCGGTAGTGCGCGACTCTATGGGCGCGGCGTTGGGTAGCGGGGCAAACATCATCCCTATATACAGCGCACTGAAGGAAATCAACAGCAAGAACAAGGCTATTTTGAACAACCGGGGGATCACTGGCGGGCAGGTGTTTACAGGTACATCGGACGACATGGCGGTCGTGCTTCGCGAGATAACGGCGGGCAAGCCCGGATGGCTTAACGTACTGGCCAAGATGGAGGCAATGGGGCGCGAAGCAGACGCGCTGACCCGCCGCGCACAGTACAACAGCTACATAGAGCAGGGCATGGACGAGATGGAGGCCACCCTGCAAACGCTGGAGTCCATGAACTTTAGCAAGCGCGGGGCGTCGCCCAGTATGCACATTGCGAACGCACTGATCCCGTTCTTGAACGCGCAGGTGCAGTCCCTGAACGTGCTGTACAAGTCCTTCCGGGGGCAGATGCCAAACAACGAACGTCTGAATATTCGGGGCAAACTGCTTGCGCGCGGCACACTTTTAGCCGCAACGAGCTTGGTGTACGCCGCCGCTATGGAGGACGACGAGGCCTACAAAGACGCGCTACCAGAACAGAAGTACGGCAATTGGTTTGTGCGCGTGCCGGGCGTGGACGAGCCGTTACGCATCCCTGTGCCGTTCGAGCTTGGCTATATATTCAAGTCTGTTCCCGAGGCGCTGTACAACAGCATGACGGACAAGCACGGCGGCGACGAAGCTGTAAAGGCTTTCAAGACGATACTGTGGAATACGGTTCCCGGGGGCAGCAGCTACTTCCTTCCGCAAGCCGTAAAGCCGTTGATCGAAGTCGGCACCGGCACCTCTATGTTCACCGGACGCCCCATACTCTCGCGCTTAGAGCAGAGCATGGAGAAACCCTTTCAGTTCCGCGAGAAGACTACGGAGCTGGCCAAGGCGGCGGGGCAGATCACCGGCGCATCTCCCATAATGATGGAGCACATTCTCAATGGGTACACCAGTAGCACCGGTATGTTTGTGCTGTCTGCCATAGACTCCCTGATGCCTACTGGCGACGGCCCTGAGAAGGCGACGCGGCGTATGTCTTCAATGCCTATGTTTGGAGGCGTGTTCCAGCCGAACAATGCCGGGGCCATCATCAACGACACATACGACAAGATGGGCGAGTTCGTGACGTTCAAGAAGACCGTGGACGGGCTACTAGACAAAGGCGAGAAGGCGAAGGCTATGCAGCTCCTAAAAGAGCGGGAGAAGGAATACGCTGGCGCTGACGTAGGGGAGGCGTTCATGCAGAAAATGGGGTCGCTCGCTAAGGCAGCGCGGGCAATACGTGCTTCTGACAGAACCGCCGCCGAGAAAGACGCGCTGCTTGCTAAGGTGGACGCATACCGCAGGGAGCTGGCAACGTCTTACAGGGAAGTCTACGGGCAGATCAAAGGGGAGTAGCCTACCGGGGCACCGTGAAGAGCACCCCGAGCAAGCCTTTGTAAATACCCACCTTGTACCGGGCGGTGCCGCCCATCCGCAGCCCCCGCTGTTTAGTCGCCGCACGTACCCCCGCCAACGCGGTGCGGTACGGGTCTAGGCTAGGTACAAAGAAGGACTCCCCCGCCTTGTACCTAAGCCAGTGGAACTTCTCAGAGCCCATACGCCTCCTCCGTGGCCTCCACGTCTGCAATGGTGCGTGTTATTTTCAGGCAAGGCACGCGCATCTCCGGCCCCTTGGTTCCGGCCAGCAGGTTCTTGCGTACCGTGTCCACCGTCACGTTGTCCTGCAACTGGGTCACAAACGCTTCGTAGCTGAGCCCACTGTCTGCGCAGTGTAGTTTGAGCAAGCGCATCTCGATGTAGAAGTCCACATGGCCGGGGGTGACGTTGTACTCCACCCGCCCGCGCACCTGCGTCTTCGCACTGCTTGGCTGTATGGCCGCACCGCCGACAAGATGCTGCATGACTTGGCTGCCTTCGGTTTTTATGAAGTTGCCCATGTACTCCGCTATGTACGCATTGAGCGTGTCTGTTGCCGACTTCTGGTTGCTGGCGATAATCCTGCGCTGGCGCACAACGAGCTTCAAAAAGAACTCGAAAATAGGCGTTGCGGGGATGTCCACAATGTTTGCGTACTTGCGTCCGGCCAACACGTACCCGGCAACTACAGAGACCACCATCGCTGTCCAGAAACGCTCGTCGTCGCGCGCGCCAGATATTTTGCGCCAGTGCTCCAGTACCTGCTGCATCACGAACTGCACCTTGTTGATATTGCGCACGCACCACTTGGCGAATAGAGGCCCCGCTACGCCGGTGTTGTGCTCCAGTCGCGAACGAATCTCGTTCTCTTCGGGTGTCCACTTTAGCTCGTACCCGGCAGGTGTCTGCCACTCCAAGTGCCTGCGGGCTTCCCCTTCTGACGTATGTTTGCGCGCGCCCATCATGGCCTCAAGGCCGGGTGTGTTGGACGAAATGAACGCAATGGCGCTCCACAGTAGCTCCTGCGTAACCTCCGAATTGCTCGACGCGCTGCCTTTGATTTTGTGCATACCGGCGGCGTAGTCGAAGATGAAGCTAGGCAGCCACTCCATAGCCAACGAGCGGTTCTTGCTAGTAATCTCGTCCACGCCAAGCATCAAGCTGCCCAACATACCGGCACGCTGCATCATCGTCCGCTCAGAGGTAGAGGGGGCTACCATGTAGCGCCCGTTCTCGCCCCATACGGATACCGCCATAGACTGCGCAAAGGTTTTACCCGCGCCAGAGCCGGGGCTACAGGCGTGGAAGACTCCTGCACGCGAGCCGTGAGGGGTGAACTGCATGAGTATGGTGCCGAACCCGATACCCGCTGCCGCTAGGTGCCCCCACACCACGGGGTCTGTAGCCGCTTTGCGGCGCATCATCTCGAACACGCTGCGCCAGTTGTCCAAAGACCCGTTAGGGCGGGTTGCGTTTATGACGTTGTGCAGCCTGTCGGATGCGAACTTGAAGTCCTTTTCATCTGAGATAGGGCTGAACACAGTGTCGTGCACCGCGAAGCTGCCGTCGGCCTGCCAGCCGAAACGCTGGGGAACCACGATCTCCTCCCCGTTAGCACTCGCGTTCTGGATACTCTGGCGGACGTACTGATACAGGTACGCGTCTAGGGCGGCATGGGCTGCCATGACGTTGTTCTTAGCCAGCACCTTAAGGCAGGAGCGCGCCTCGATGGCCTCCGCCGTGGGGATCGCAAACGTGAATTGTTTGTCGCCTTTCGTCACGCGGAACTCCGCCTGTGTACTGTCCAGATCGCGAATCATGCGCGTCATGTAGAAGTCGAACGGCACCAGTAGCAGCAGCTTGTCCTCTTCGTCTTTTTCTGCGGGTTTGCGGTAGTACACACCGCTGATGCGCCCGTACTCAAAGCCGTATGGCGGCGTGGGCAGCATGCGCTGGGGCTCCTGCAGTACGTCTTGTGGAGCGTCTTGCTCGGCTTCTGCTGTGGCGGTAGTCAGCGTCATGACTTCGCGGCCTAGTGCGAGGGGGTTGGTTATCTTTCCCCAGTGTGGGCACTGCCCGCATATGCCGGGGTTCTCAGAGTCCAGTTTGGCGCAGGGGTACGGGCCTTTTATCTCGGCCAACTTGGCGTACATACGGTCTTCGTCGTACGGGTGTAGCGCGGATAGTTTGCGGGCGGCTTTGTCGCCGTCAGCGCAAGGCTTGGTTATGGACAACAGCCCACGCCACAAAGGCTCCATGCCGTCTTCTGCCGCGCGTGCAATATAGTCTGCGATCTGTCCGCAGCCGGTGCCCGCAGCAGTGCGCACCATGATGTTTTTGAAGTACGTAACGCTGTTGCCAAGTAGTGCTTGTGCTACGGAAGATACACCTGCGGCTTGTGGGCGTGTGCCTGCGAGGGCGAGCGAGGTGTCTGGCTTTTTGGGCGCGGCTGCGTAGGGGGCTAGCGCAGTAGCGATCCCGGCGAGGGAGAAGTACGTCCCGCGCTGCTTAAGCACTACGGGCTTTGGAGGCGTGTATTTCCAGTTCAGCGTGCCGGGCATACGCAACACGCGGGCAGCGTCGGCGGTTACTGTCATGTCTATAGGCAGCCCGTGCTGCTGCGCCGCGCGCTTGAATGCTTCGGCCACCGGCTTCCACGCTTCGATGGTGGCGTCTTGGGTCAGTGGCCAGTATGCGTGCACGCCTCCGCCAGAATCCACTAGCCACGGCATGCCCAGCGCGGACAGGCCCGTGGTGTCCATGAATTCAACCAGCGCGGATACGGCTGCTTTCTTACTAGCGAAGGCCTTTTGTTTGCCCGTTTTCAGGTCGGTACCGCAGTCTAGGTCTGCGAATATTGCGCGGACGTACTGTGCGTGTGCGGCTTCCCGGGTACCCTGCTCGTCGAAAGTGCTTAGGGCGTAGAAGGCGTTGTTGCCGGACTCGCTCAAGGTGGTGTTGGTTTCGTACAGACTCTCCAGATCGTTAGTAAAGATGTTCTTTCTCAACGGCCCCTTCATTGCGAAGGTGCAGTACTTTCCCTGTCTCGGCAGTATTGCCGAGAGGAAGTCGTGTGAATCCATTGCGTGCCCCTATTCGGTCTGCATGTCTGCTATTAGGTTTGTGACGATGGTGCGGTACGCATTAGACACGGTGCCGCCAGCGAACCAGCTATACACGGTCACTCTGGATGCGCCTGTCGCAGTCGCGATTTCTTGTACGGATTTGTTCTTGCGAACAGCGAGCCTGCCAAGACGAACCCCCAGTGAACTGGGGGCGCGCTTTAGGGCTATCCGGGTTTTTGTGTGGTATGTCATATTTAAGAAGGAGGCGTGTTGCACGGCCCGGGAACCCCCAGACCCACGCCCCCTAAACCGGTTTGGTGTGTCGTGTTTATACAGTAGGGGATAAAGAAATGTGTGGGGAGTATCTAACTGTGCTCACAGGCTTTACGCGCGCTTACCTTTTATTGAACAGTCTACATAGGGACAGGCCAGTCTTCTGAGCTTCCCCACACACCCTAAACCTTTACTTACTCGTCGTCCCACGCAGCCAGTGTGGCGGCGAGACCGGTGGCCGCAGGCGCGGCAGTCTTTGCAGCGGCAACCTTAGCGGGCTTGACTACGGGCTCGTCGTCCTCCGGCTCGGGGGGCAGCGCTGCAGGAGCGGCTTTTGCCTTTGGGGCTTTGGCCTTTACTGCGGGCGCTGGTGCCGGGGCCTCTGCTTCCTCGTCGTCTACCTGCGGAGCCGGTACGGGCAGCGCGGCTGCCTTGGGCGGTGTGCCTGCGAACGCCGCTGGCGCTTCTACGGTTGTGCCGCCGTCCTGCTGAAACACCGTCATGGTAATGGCCTTGAGGGCTTCTTCGGACTCGCCTTTGACTTTGGTTACGGCGTACTCGTCGTCGGTCAACCAGCGCATAGCCTTAAAGAACAGCTTGGGTACGGGGGCCTTGGTGTCGAACTTCAGGCGTGTAACCAGCATCGTGGGGTCGATACCTTGAGCAACCAGCCAGCGTGAGTGCGCTTGCAATGGGCGGTTCTCGCCGTCGGGGTCTCCGAAAATACTTGTCGCAGACAGCTGCAACTGCATGACATCGCCTTCGATGTCGTTGGCAAGTACCACGGCGATCTTCTGGCCGTAGCGGCACGCGCGAGAGTCGCCTTGACCGGAGCCCTTCACGTTCTGTGGGCAATTCACGCAGCTTGTGGCTTGCGGGGCTTTGATACTAGCGTCGGGCTTGGTACCGTCTGCGCTCCAGCAGTCGGGAGGGGCAGGCTTGTTCTCGTCGTAACTAGCGGCGTAGAACGTACGGCTGATCTTGGGCGCGGCGTTGACGATGACCACGTCCATATAGCGCTCGTCGAGGGCAGCCACTTCTTTGCCGTCAGTGATAAGCCGAAACACGCCGCCCTTGATAGAGACGCGCTTGCCAGACGCGCCGCTGCCGCCTGCTAGGGCTTTGGCTGTTGCGGAGAGTTCGCCCTTTTGGGCAAAGGCAGGGAGTTGGCCGGGGTTGAAAATAGCTACGTTACTCATGATGGTTCCTCTTGGTTAAAAATTACTTGCGTGGTTTGGTTACAGAGATGGATAGTTCTGACATGGTGTTCAGGCCGGGCGGTACGTCGCCGGGGTTCTGTTCAAGGTAGTCAGACATGTTCTTTTGGGCGATACGCTTCTCCAGTAGAAACGCCGCATCGCGCTCCACAATGAACCGGTACATCGATTCCCAGTCCTGTGCGTAGTAGCGGGTACTGGTCTTAAGTGCGACGGTTCCGTGGGCGGTGACGATTGACTTGGCTCCTGCGGTCTGGATTATGTCCTTCATTGCGGCGGCAACTTCGGCCTGTTGGGCCTTGATCGCGGCTTCGGCCTCCTCGTACTCACGGGTTAGCTGCGCCAGCTTGTCCCGCATCTTGATGTAGACTTTCGCCAGCTTGTCCATTGTTACGGACTCCGGTGTCTGTTGGGTATCGTCAGTTTCAGTAGTCATTGCTTTCTCCGTTTGTTTTGTAAAGTATAGCGTACTTTTAGGGTTTGTTAAGTTGTATACAACTTATTTTTGTACGGCGTGCTTTTCAAGCCGCTCTTTCAACTCTGCTATTGTCGGTATGGCACGCCCTGCCGCGCGGGCTTGTAGTTGCCAAGAACGCAACAGCAGCACCTCTGCATCCGTTAGGTTGTCTATAAACGCATCTATTTCTTCTTGCGACATACGAAGGTTCCGGTTAGTTTCTAAGGTTTTTAGTGTATGTGTATACATCTGGTTTGTCAACTTCTTAACAAAAATATTTTTTATTTCATTTGGCTGCCCCCAGTCTGTTCGGACAGCGCCTTAGCGTACATCGACTGCACCGCATTTTTAAGTGCGGCCAGCTCTTTCTGTTTACGTTGCTGAAATACCGGCTCGTCCGCGTCGAGTTCCGCTTGCATACGTGCCATGTCTTCGTCGGTATCGCCCGGTAGCCGGTACGGGGCACTTGCGCTCATTCCTAGGTATGCGGCCAGTTGCGGGGATTCGGGGCTCATTTGTTTACTCCTATTTCCTCGTCGAACATTTCTGTCAATAGCGTGTGGTCTGTTACACGGGCGTCCATTGCAGCAAACATCTTCTTTTCTATGGGGCTACTTTGGATGTGGATTACCGTAACTTTGTCTGAGGTCTGTCCTTTGCGGTCTGCGCGGGCGATGGCTTGCGTGTACAGCTCTACGCTCATTAACGGGCCAAAGAAAACTACGGTGTCTGCGGCGGTTAGCGTGATGCCGTGGGCGGTGGCTTGGGGCTGCATCACCAGCACCTGTGGGTCAGGCGTGTTCTGGAACTGGTTGATAAGCGTGCCGCGATTAGTGGCGGTGACCCGCCCGTCTATGACGCCCACTTTGTAGCCCTTTTTGGTAAGGAAGGATTCGATAGCGTCGATGCTGGAGCGGTACATGGCAAAGATAATTACTTTTCTGTCTGTCTCCTCCAGAATCTCTAACAGCAGGTTGTATCGCGGTGTGGCATCGAACTCGACCACCTCTCCGTCCTCGCTGTACACACTCCCCGCGCTTATCTGCAGTAGCTTGTTTACCACCGCCGCTTTGTTTACTGCGCTGATGGTCTGCCCTGCCGCCACTACCAGCATGTCGTTCTTGATGCGCTCGTAGTACTTGGCCTGCTGCGCGGTCATCGCTACTTCGCGGGTCATCTTGATTACTGGCGGGAGGTCTAAGCACTGCTCCTTGGTGAACCGGATGGCGGGCTGTAGTGCGGCGTGTACTTTCTCTTTGGCGTCGTGCTTAGGAGACCACTTGAACTGGGTTACTTTGTGCATAACCTTATCGCGCCATGCGATCATGTAGTTGGGTACTCCACCGGGGTTCACCAGCTTGGCCAGTCCAAAGGCGTTCACCGGTGACTGCGCTGCGGGGGTGCCGGTCATCATCCACAGGAACGTGTCGGGCTTGAGTATCTTGGCCAACGACTTCCACCGCTGTGTCTGTACGTTGCTGTACCCGTTCGCTTCATCCACGATAACCAAGTCAAACCGTCCGTCGGCCACAACTTCATTGGCGACTAGGTTCAGCCCGTCGTAGTTGATAATCACAAACTCGTAGTCGCCTTGAATGATCTCCACCCTGCGGGATGCTTTGGCGTGGTGGGCAATAGCGGCGCTGCGATGGATAATGCTCTTGTTCAGGTCTCCCATCCACGCGCTTTGCATGATGGACAGTGGGCATATGATGAGGCATCGCCGCACCTCTTTGCGTTTCATTAAGTAGTCTGCTGCCCATAGCGCCGCTAAGCTCTTGCCGGTGCCGGGGTCGTTAAAGACAAACCCTCTACGGTGCAGCGTTAGAAACCCCGAGGTGGCCCGCTGGTGGGCCATAGGACGGTAGCGTCCGGGCCAGTTGTAGTCGCGTTCGATGGGGGAGGGCACGTCCTTGACGCCTAGGTTCTTAAGCACTCGCGCTTCGTCAAGTCCCCAAAATACCGTCACCTCGTGGCCACCGGGGATGGGCTGCACATGGCGCTTAGGGATTACCGAGAACTTCTCGGGGTTGCGCGTGCGTATTTGCAGCGCCTTGTTTTCTAGTATGTTCAATGTCTTTCTCCAAAAGCAGTACACGACGAGGGCCTTGTTTAAGGGCCGTTCGTCGAACAGAAACGCTACTATACACCCGTTTGCGCGGATGCCCAACTTTACTTTTACGCTTTGCCTACTTGCTTACCGCCGGGGCCTTTGCGGTTGAACGATTCGTTGCGGGCCTTGGGGATGGCGCGTAGATTTTTCTTACCGTTCGTCCCCCCTGCGCTTAGCGCTTTGATGTGGTCTACCTGCATATCCGTAGGCAAGTCACCGTTTTCCTTCTCGTAGCCGTACCGCGCGTTCATGCGGTCGCGGCGTGCTTGTTTTCTTGCGGGGGTTTCTTTCTTGGCTTCCGCTTTATAGTTGCGGTTTTCAGCTTTTGTTGGCATGACTATCTCCTTCCGTTAAAGGGGCACGTTAAGACCTCACAGTATTTTCTGCAAAGTCCTGACTGCTTGGGGTTCCACACGTTGTGGTAAATCGAGGCGTCTAGTTTAGCAATCCTTTCACGCCAGCGCCACCACAACGCGGCTTCCTGCTCCCGCTCCACTTTGTATTTCTGCACAGTGCCTTTGAGTACGAACAACAGCCCGCCTGTAATGGTGCGCACGTGGGGGAAGTGCTTGAATATCATGAGCGACATGAGCATGAGCTGGTCGGTGTCGGGGTACTTGTCATTGCCAGACTTGTAGTCGAACACCCGCGCAGTGAAGTTGTCGTCGTCCACGATCACCAAGTCCGCGATACCGTGACACCAGTAGTCCGGGTCATTGAAGTCGCATGGCTCTAGCGTCTCCTTAACCCCCATCTCCAACTCGCAAAACTTGCGTCCGGGCATGGCCGCTAGGTTGTCTAGTACCGGCTTGAGAAATTCGAACCCCTTGTCTAGCGGCTTGCCGTCGCGTATATAGAACTCCGCTTGCTCGTGCAGTTGGGTTCCGTACAGCGTAGCTTCGGTGTCTTCCCGAGGCCATAGCTTTAGTATCTTAGTCTCGTGGTACTTGCGTGCGCAGGTCTCGTAGGTCTTGATAGCTGAGTATGAATGCTTAGCCATTAAAACTCCGCTGTGTGAATGACTTGGGTAAGCCGTTTGCTGAATGCCGTGACGAACTCTTCGTCGTCCCAGCGCGGGTGGTTCATGTCGAACAGGACAGCGTGTGTGACTTCGTGCCAGAAGCTCTCTGTCATGTCCTGTGGGGCGCGCTTCGCTACGCGGATAACCTCGTAGCGTGGGTAGCACATCCCGTATACGCCGCTAGGCAGTGCCGCGCCGTCTGTGCGTACTCTCCACGCACGTTCGCCTATCTTGAATGTCTTAGGTATTTGCATCATCTTTCTCCTTGGTTAATTTTTCGCAAGACCATAGCGCTTGTGTACTCCGCCGTCCGCATTGAGCGGTATGCCAGGCATCCACTTGGGCACCTGTACCATCTGCTGTAGCATCCACTTGTACGCTTGTTGCGCCTCTGCCTCGGGCACTAGCCCGATACACTCGTCATGCACAGTCCCCAGTACCCGGTACTCTTTGTCGATACGTAGCAGGCCGTCCGACATGATGATACGTGCGGTGCCCTGCGTACAATTATTTGCCAACACCCCGCAATGTAGCTTGCGCCGTTTCTTCCCGTCAGCATAGGTGTACTGCACACGCTTCTTCTTGTCCTCAGGATCGATGTGCGTCTGAATATCAGGGTAGCGTAGCGCCATGCCGTTAGGCATAACAATCTCGCCCTTGCGGAACAGTAGCACGTCCTTGTGGTTGTACTCTACGCCGCCAACTAAACTGCGCTCGATGAGGTTACTAAGCAGTGACCAGAAATCCACTACCGGACTCGCAGCTGTTCGGTACTTGTCAATGATAGCCTTGGATGCTAGGCAGTGTCTTAACAAGTCTTCTTCGGTACAGGTGTGCGCTATGTCCTGCATCTTTTTAATGTTCTCGTCCCATGACAAGAACCGCTGCACATCCTGCGCAGTCACGCCCAACTGTCTAGCATCGGCTTTTGTATACAACTGGGGTTTGGCACCCATGAACCCTGACAAAACCTGCGATGCAAATGCCGCCCAAGACAGCATATAACCTGCGCCTAGTAAACCCGATTTTGCCGATTGCCTAAGCAGGGGGTGCGTGTCCTTGGTCAATCCGGGGATACCAAACATCTGTGCGCCAAACGTAGCGTAGGGGTCGCCCCCTGCACGGAAGATGTCGAGCATGTCCTCGTACCCCGACAACCACGCCAACACCCGGGGTTCGATCTGTGACAAGTCCGCTACTGCAAGCAGATACCCGTCCGGGGCCATGATCGCTTTGCGTAGGAACGACCCCCGCTTGAGATTTTGAAGGTTCAGGTTCGCGCCTTTTGCCGCCGCCCAACGCCCCGTCGCCGCGCCGTAGTATGCAAGCGGGATAGGCAGTGTGCCGCGCTCCGAGATGTCAATGAAGCGCTGCGCGCGGGTACGCTCCAGCGTGGACTTTACCTTGAGCCGGGCTTCGCACAGCAGGGCTACGTCTTCGTTGTCCCCGTTAAGCAGAGACTGGAACAGCGCGTCGTTCTTGGCAAACGCATATGCTTCCTTACCTGTCACCTTGCTGACTTTGGTGGGAGGTGCGACACCCATAGTGCGCAGTACTTCGGCGAACTGGTCGTTACTGGCCAGTGATGTCTCCGCTACACCTGTGCGCTCCAGCGCGGCGGCCAGCTTTGTCTTCTCTTCCACCAGCGCCTGCTCCAGCATCGGCTTATCAAGCACCAACACCGGGTCGGTGTACATACGCACCGTCATGTCGATCAGGCGCAGCTCCTTTTTTGGAAACTCCCCGGCAGATTCGCCGGTCAGCGGGTCGATGCGGTACAGCAGCTTCGCGAATATCTCCTCGCACAAGAACACGTCGTGCTTACAGTACTCGGCCAACTCCTGCTCAATATGCGCAGGTAGCGTGAACAGGCCATCGGTGCTGTGCACAGCCCGCCCCTTGGGGGGCAGGCCGTAGTCTTCTGCCAGCTTCATGAGCGAGTTGCCCACTTCCACACCGCGTAGCGCGCGGCCCATAGACAGCGTGTCGAATATGAAGCAGGGCTTGATGCCGTATACATAGGACAGGATTGCTGCGTCGAACTGGCTGTTGTGGCACAGGATAGCGGTTGTAGACCAGTTATACATTTTCAGTATGCGGGGCAGTTCTTCGTGGGAGTACCACTGGATAGGCGTCTCTGCGCCTACCTCGTGCAGACACAGCCCGAAGGCGTGGAACAACGGGGAGCGGATGTACTCCTCGGTGGTCATCTTAGAAAGCGTGAACGGGTCTTCGCTCCACTCGGTAGGCTTGCTACTCCAGCGCGTCTCAAAATCGGCGCAAAGGAGTGTTTTGAATGGCTGGGTCATTGTAGTACTCCTGCATGGTTACTGAACACCCTATCGCACACCGCGTCCGCACTGCGCAGCAGCGGCTCCACGAGTAGCTGATTACCTGCGGCGAGCATCTGTGCTACGCCCTGTCCTTCGACATCCACTAGAAGCACCAGTGCGCCGTTCTCGGTACTTAGCGCGGCTACCGCCACGTCTATCATGTCGGTAATAGACTGTCTGTCTTTCTCGGCGAGTGCTGCGTATTTTTCTTGTGTATGTTCATTCATTTGCTTTTGTCTTTCATAGTTTCAATCGTGTCGCCAAGCAACACAAAGTCTTCGGGCTTGTCACTGACCACAAGGGCCACGCCGCCCGCGTCTCGTACACGCTGTAGCTCCCGGTCTTGTAGCGCAGTGGTGCGCCCTTTACCGGCTTTGGCCTCTATCGCTAAGAACTTGCCGTTGTGACAGGCGACGAAGTCAGCTACGCCGGACTTGCCGTACCCGGTACCCATAGGCATGACGAAGTAGATGCCCGCCGTCTCAAGCACTTTCTTGATAGCGGCTTTTGTTTTTGCTTCTGGTGTCATCGCACCCGCCCTTCCAAACGATCTGCCACCAGCTTCGCGTATCCCGCAACATCTACCCACGAGTCTGCGTAGTCAGGATCGCCGTTGATGATGCGTCCTATCTTGTGCATCACCATATCCAGCGCTTCGTATTGGTCGGCGTGTAGTTCCTTACCGCGCTTGGCAAGCTGTTCACGGTAGTACGCTTTGAGGTGCTGTGTAACTTCGGCATGGCCTTGGAAGGTGCCATAGCGGGCACCGCGTTCGTCTAGCGTCGCGTCAATACTGGTTGTTGTCATTTTGCTTTTCCTTTGCGTGTTTAATTACTAACTCTCGGTACGCCCTAACGGCATCCTTTATGCTGGCGCGAAGCGCCTCCATGTCTGCCTGCGTTGTTTGCATCTGCACATACGCCTGTTCGCAGAACCTCACCAGCGCGGGTGTGTCCCATCTTTTGAAGTCCGGCACATCATTCATACGCCCCCCGGTGTAGCGCGACTGTGCGCGATAATCTGGCGAAAGGTGTCCGCTAAGAACAAGTTAGATCCTCGCAGGCATATGTTCGGCCCGGCGTTTCTAGTAGCGCGTTCGGACACCTTAGCGTACAGTCCTGTGAAGGCATGGTCTTTCGCGAATATAGAGGGCTTGCCCTGCCAGTTGAAGGGGGAGTTGGGGTCTTTCATTGTGCGGCTCCTGCCCGCGCCAACTCCTCGTTGTCGGCTTGAAGTTCGTTTATTTGCCGTGCCTGTGCGAACAGCTGGTTGTCCATTTCTGTTTCACGCACTATTAACGCATCGAGTCTATTGGCGAGTTCGCGCTCCAGTTCGCTGGCTTGCGCGGCGTTGTCTACTATGCGCACCAACTCCTCGTTGGTGTATGCGGTGTATCTCATTGCGTTTCCTTTCAATTTAGAACTGTCCATTAGCGTCTCCCTTTTCGGTTGCGGGGGCTGTGTTTCTTACCGTTCCCCTTTCTTTTATTACTAGCGGCACCACGGTCTCTAGGGTGGTAAACCTGTGCAAGTTTGCGCACTCATACCTTCGCCGCTTGCCCTTAGCGCTAGCGCGTGTCTCTAGCACTTGCGTCCATGCTCCGCATGTCGGGCACTTCACACGCCGTCCTTTGGGGCTGCTGTGGCAGGAATAAATCCGATGAGGTCACTAAACAATGCTGTGTTGCTACTCATGTAATACGAGTTTCCGGCGCCTTTACGCACAATGCAGTAATGCTCCCCGCCATCCTTATCTATGCCGATAAAACGAAATCCGTCTTCGTTTCGTATCTGCCCGAGCGGTAGCAGCTTTGATGGCCCGCTGTAGTTCTTGCCGATCAATTCGCTTGGTGCTTTCATCTATCCTCCTTTTGCGCTGCTTGGAGTACTGCTAGTTTGGCGCGGAGTTGGTCGCGCTCATCCTTGATAGCCGGGATAGCCCGGATAGCATCAACTTCGTACTTCAAACGCTCAATCTCTTCCTGCGCCTGTGCTAAGGCTTCGGCTTGTTGCTCTATCAGATTAATTGCTTCGTCAAGATAATCTCGTTCTAGTCCTGGCCCAATTTCGTCTCCAACATACTCTAAATCCCTGAGCGAGCGTTCCACGTTTGCAGGCTTAGGCTGCGAGTCTTTGTAGTCCTGTATGGCGGCGTTACAGAGCTGTGCTAATTCAGTTCCAGTGTCTAGGTAATTGTATGCTGCTTGATTTACCCTAAGCAGTGCTAATGCTTTTTCTTGTGTAATGTATTCAATCATTCTGGTATCTCCTTAATAATTGCGCGGATGCTTTCAGAACAATGTCTTGGTTCAAGCGAAGGCCATTTCCCAACTTCTTCACACAACTGCGCAGCTTGCTCTAGTACATCGCGCAGATCTTGGGCTTTGTAAATGGGGTAGTCCAACTGTTCGCTAACGAGATGGTTGTCTTCTACCCATCGTTTTAATGATGCTTGGTTAGGCCATATATTGCAGCACTTATCTCGTGCCCATCCAAGTGGAGCTGGGATTTTGAACGTAATCATTGTTGTCCTTTCTTTACGTTGCACTCGATTACTTCCGCCCAAAAAATACGGGCTTGTCCATATTTTGTGCAACCTCTGAGCGTGTTGATGTCGACCAAGATACTGCCAGCGGCAAGGCCGATAAGGTATGCCAAAAATATTTTCAGTATGCGGTTCATTGCTGTCCTTTCGTTATTTCAGCATCTTCTCTCGTAAGTTTGTGGCTCATACGTTACCTCCAACACGTCCCCGCGCATCAATTTCAGCGTTTGCTCTAGCCAGTAGCTCCGCGCCTTCGCGTGAAGCCTGCGCATCGCTTGTTTCTAAGCTGCGCATGTAAGCCTCAAGCAAGACGTTGCTTACGTAAATAAACGCCGCGCCAGTAAACACGCCGCATGCAAAAATTGTTAAATAAAGTTCGATCATGGTTTTCCTTTTCCTTTCGTTGGATAGTGTGCGGGCAACGGATCGCCCATTGGTTGCTTCTCTGGTGGGTTCTTGCTAAGCATGTAGCCCATAGCGACAACGGCCAGTACGATGATGGTTTTCATTTTGATGTCCTTGTGCATATTGTACAGTACTAAACATTAGCGCGGGGCCTAGTTAATCACGCAGTCTTGCGCAAGGATGTCTAGTATCTGGTAAGTGTCGTATTCCCCTGCCGCTAAACCGTCGGCATACGCTTCTAGCAAAGCGCTGTGCACGTTGGCCACGCGGATGTGGGGCAGGGCTTGGCTTGGGTCTTCGGGCATCAGGTGTTCGGCAATGCTGTCGCGTAGCTCAGTACAGTTGCCGTCCGCCGCCGCGTACAGGGCATCGGTTAGGAAGTCGTCGAACGGGTCTTGCCAGTCCGGCTGACTGCACTGTGTCGAGCCCCACCAGCCCTGGATTTTCTTACCGTTCTTCTCCACCTCAAAGAGCTTGCGCTCCACAGGCAGCGCGTCCCATGACACCGTTACCAGCCGCTCGACTAGCCTTTGTAGAAAGGTGACGTCTTGCCATTCGCCATCACCGTGCTGTGCCGCGTACCCAACGGACAGGTTCGTGCACTCAGCTACTATGCGCGTGAGGTTGGCACTGTCTGTAAACACCCCGGTGCTGTCGGGCAGGAAGGCTAGGGTGAAGTCGTCGGTGGTTATCGCGCCTGCCAGTGCGTCGGCAAACGCATCGGAGCAGCATCGCTCCCCCGCTTGATGAGTAATCACGTCGCCGTACCCCGCACGGTCGAGGCTGATACACCTGTCGATACCGTCGAGTGCTTGCGGCATGTTGTCCGCTAGCCATGATGACCCTACGCCCCCGACTTCCTCGCCCCGGAAAAAGACGAAAAGGCCGGGCACACCTGCCTCGATCATGTGCACCATAAGCGCTACGCCAGCGCCGTCGTCTGCGCCTAGACAGCTACCGGAGGATGCGCGCCACACTACGGCCTTCGGGTTAGACGTGTCTAACCGGATGGGGTTGTCCCCCCCGTCACGGTGCACCGTGTCCGTATGGCTTGTGAACATAGTGCGGTGCTGCGGCCCTTTACGTGTGTCTACGTGTATGTTCCCCGCCTCGTCGATAAGTGTTACGGGAAGTCGCTTACAAAGCCACGCTACAAACTGTCCTTCGGTCACGCTACCTGCCGCACGCCGTAGGCTACAGGCATGGTACAACGTCTTCATGAGGGTGTTGTTCGGCACGTCCTTGGCCGTTAGTAAGGGTAGCGCACTGGCTGCGTTGGTTGTTTCGGTATGTGCCTTCATGTTTGCTTTGCTCATTTCGTTTCTCCTAGTGTCAATTCCATTTGTGTAGTTTCCGGTTCAGTACCTCGCTCGTACCACTCGCCGTCGTCCTCGCATAACACGCATTCTGCCGTAAGACGCCACTCGCCGTCCTCGCATACCACGCAGTCTTCGCGCATTTCCCACTCGTCGTCAGCAGTGCGGCACACGTCCTCGCCGCCGGCCAAGTAGTACTCTCCTTGCGAGTCGATATATACCGCGTCGTCTAGGTGTGCATAACCGCCATCGTGCAACTGCACTATGCCGTCCGGCAGATTCTCCGGGTCATACCAGTCACCATTAACACACACCGCGTCGTCTGAGCGTATGTAGTATTCGGCTCCCCGACCTCGAACAGAACCGTACGCATAGACGTACTCGCGCGCACAGCATTCACACACCAGCCGGTCTTCGTGTCTACCGGCCCCTATGTATCGGTCGTCCTCGCGGATTGTGTCGCCGCAGGCATCGCACGAGCCGATGCCGCTTTCGTCAACGCTGCCGTCTGTGTTCGTGCAGGTCAAGTCGCCTCCGCTGTCTATGTACATATACCCGTTCTCCTCGCGAACTTTCTGTGTGTATCCGTCGATATACGGCAGCATTACTTCATCGCCATGCGGGTGATCTATGCGCTTCATCGGCGTTTCGTCCGGCCACGCGCCCACCTTCGTGAACCCTTGG
>JACCDP011290269.1_pt1 | contig 20809 bp, 20 predicted proteins | sample 7445841 | NCBI WGS metagenome assembly JACCDP01 (sample SAMN15323441, study PRJNA562643) | freshwater metagenome | isolation source: river surface water | place: USA:Blue River Watershed | collected 2017-08-17
GTTTCGGGATCCGCAGCTATAGACATTATTAATATAACTGCTGCCGGCGGAGAGTTGATTGATGGTTCTCCAAATGCACAGATTGGTATTGATTATGGTTCTCTAAAGTTTGTATATTTTGGTTCTGGAATAGGCTGGGGAGTTGTCTGATGCAAATATTTTCATATCTTGCGAAGATTGCTTCTCGTGGGGCTCTCTTGTTCTGGGATGGAAACAAGATTGCACCGGTCCAGAATATTTTACATAACCCGGAAAAGAACGAAACCACCATCGGTGGCTCCCTACTTGTAGAAAAGCCTATAAGGCTTTCTAATGGCTCCCCTTATATGGTTGCCGGAAACAATATATCAATAACTCAAAATGAAGACGGTTCAACTCGCATAGATAACACGTATTCATATACAGAGAAAACAAATGTAATATGGAAATGGAACGAAAAAGACACATCTCAGTTTAATATAAGCTGTGATAGTATTGGAACCGGTTCTTTATCAGTTGTCAATACTCCATCTGGAAAGGCAGTTAGAATTGACTTCAAAGAAAAATCAGAAGAAGGCATATTTGCATTTTCTTTTAATGACTTGAACTTACAGCCAGACGAATTAAATCGTTATAGATATGTTCTTCAATTTAGATTAACAAACTTTTCTGGACTTGCAAAAGATTGGGTTGGGATGGGAGCAACGTTCCTTTCTAATGGCAAAACAGAAGACAAATATTATGCTCTTGGCAATATTTGTTCTTTCAATTCTCAAAACGTTAGGGCAATAAAAATAGATGGTGGCAATGTTTATTTGGGCAAGTATTCTCCTGCCGGTCCAAGATTACAGTTAACTTCTCAGTTTGGCAAGCCAAATAACTTATTAGAGTTTCAAGTAAATGCTATCACTACACGTAAGTCTGTAGGATTTCAAAATAACTGGAAAGTAACCAATCCAATAACAACATTACAAGGCGGAATGGGATTAGATGACAGTTATTACACGTCAGAATTTGGTAGCTTTAAAAAGGAATGGGGCGAACAAAACCTTAATTCATGTGGAATAATATTATTATCCGCTCCTGCAAATGGTCCTGCACATTTTGATATTGACAATATTCAGATATTGAAGCATCCAATGGAGTGGTGATTAAATGTCATTCATTGGTAAACCACAAATAAGCGGTTCGGTCCTTGTCTGGGATGGTGATAAGGTTGTATTTGAAACCGCCGTTATTAATCTTCAAAGTGCATATGAAAATTCTAATAATGTTCAACTTGCCGATCCAGTTGTTTTTTCTGGTGATCCTAATGTTTCAGATGCAAAACTACAACTAACACACAATTCTTCATTTGAAGACGATGAAGGTTTAAGAACAACTACTGCACCGGGTTCAAGTGCCGCATGGCTTCCAATTGCAAGTTATGATATTGCTAATAACAAAGTTTTTGAAGTTGGAACAGATACCGGTTCTTCCTACGTTGCAGTAACGTCAAATGAAGCCGATGGTAATAGCGGTTACACATTCATGAATGAACTCGGAACATTCATAGCTTTAGATACCGCTGCAAATCCAAGTAGCTTGGTATTTCAAAAAGCCGATGATGGATATATTGATTTCCAGGGAACTGCACAAACAACTCCAGTTCTTAGAATAGATACAACCTCTGGACAATCGCAAGTATTAATTGGTTCATATGGCACAAATTATATATTGTCTGTTAATGGCATGGATATAACTCCGTATAGTGGTAGCGTTATTGTTCCCCAAGGTTCAACAGATAATCATACTTTACTCAACTTTATTGATTTATTAGAAAATGATCAATGTGCTATGGCAAATGTAGATGTTTTTGCAACTACACTTGAAATGGCTTCATATGATTTAATGGTAAATGGTGCATGGAAATTTTTTATAACCATGCATAAGAAGTTAAATGTGGTTTCGGTTGCTGGCATTACAGAAATTGATCATCAACAGATTAGTGGTTCTGCTGCTATAGACAGTTCAAACGATTGGAATGTTGATTTAAGTTCCAATGGAATACTGTTTGTTAATGGCAATGCTGCTAATCATAAACTTGCATTTGGTGCCCTTATTACAAAGCTTTCTGTTCTTAATTTAATCACAGGAAATATTATCAAATAATATACCATTGATTAACAGAATATTCTTGTTGAGAAATATAATTATAATCGGGGTTCTACTCCATGGATAGATATGGTTTCTGTCCATGAAGGGATAGAACCATCCTAAACAGGAGATTTATATTATATGGCAACACAATATACAGTAAGTAGCTACATAGATACCGGCGAAACAGTAACGGTGGTATTAACTGGTTATACACCAGCAGTAGGCGATTCAATTATTAAGGACGGTCAATACAAAACAGTAACAAGTGCATTTTTCAGCAATGCTATAATAGATAGCGCCTTTTCACCAGCATTAGTGCCTGGAGATACGGTTACCGTTCAACCTGCTTTCGGGGGCGGCGCTGGACCAGGCTACGGCCCGTTCGTTGTTGACAAGAAGTTCGTTCAACAGAATGATGGTGCATTAGGCGGTAGCTTAACAGACCTTCGTGCAGAGACAGGTGTATTTTCAGATTTATTAATTGTTTCCGGTGGTCTTGATCTGGCTGGTAACGTTATCGCAAACGTTGCTGCTGGTGTTGAACTAACCGATGCAGTTAACGTTGGACAATTGGAATCATACGTTTCTGCACAAATTTCTGCAACCGACTCTGCAAATGATTCAGTAATGGCTGCTGTCAGTTCTGCTCTCGTAGCAGAAATCTCTGACCGTGCTGCTGATGTAGACGCAGAGCAATCAAGAGCAGAAAGTGCAGAAGCTTCTCTCGCTTCTGATCTCTCCGCAGAAGAATCTGCACGTATTTCAGCAATTGACAACGAAGCTTCTATTCGTCTCGCTGCTGATCAATCCCTTGCATCCGACCTCTCTACAGAGGTAGCAAATCGTGAATCAGCAGTATCTGCTGAAGCATCTTCACGTGTAGCTGGTGATAGCTCTCTTGAGGCTGCACTTTCTTCAGGACTTTCTATCGAAGCTTCTGAACGTGTAGCTGGTGATGCATCTGTGCTCGCAGAAGCAGAATCCTATGCTGACTCTAAGATCGCTGCTCTTGTAGATGGCGCCCCAGAACTTCTTGATACCCTCAATGAACTCGCTGCTGCCATTAATGATGATGAAAATTTTGCTACGACAGTAACAAATAACATTGCTTCTACTTCCACAGCAATGTCTACTGCTCTTTCTACCGAAGCTTCTCTTCGTGAAGCAGCAGATGACTCTCTTGCTACCGATCTTTCTTCTGAAACTTCAAATCGTGAAGCAGCCGTCTCAACCGAAGCTTCTCTTCGTGTAGTTGCGGATGACTCTCTCGCTGCTCTTATTTCTGCTGAAGCTTCTAATCGTGAAGCAGATGTAGATGCAGAACAATCACGTGCAGAATCAGCAGAAGCTTCTCTTGCTACAAGACTTTCAAATGAAGAATCACGTGCAGCAGCCGCTGAACTTTCTCTTGCAAATGAGAAAGTTGACAGAGCTGGCGACACAATGTCCGGCGCTCTTATCATCAACTCTGATTTGACTGTAACGGGCAGCGCAACATTCGGTGCGGGCGATCTTACAACAACAATTGTTGATAATTCAATTGATTTGTCTTCTGCTGGGTCAGAAGCTACATCTATCGAACCAGGCGTTATCAAACTTTTTAATGCGCAAGGTTCATGGGCAGCTCCAGTTGCTGATGAAGATGTAGTTGTTAAGGGATATCTTACACAAGAACTTAACTCTGCTATTTCCTCCGAAGTTTCTTCTCGTGAGGCTGGCGATAGCTCACTTGAAGTAGAACTTTCATCAGAAACATCTTCACGCATCGCAGAAGATGAATCCCTTGAAACTCTAATCTCTAACGAAATGTCTTCCGAGGCATCTTCAAGATTAGCTGCTGATGGATCCCTTGCTACAGCCGTTTCCAATGAAGCTTCAACAGCACGTTCTGCTGAAGGTTCTCTTGCAACTGCTGTTTCTGCTGAAGCTTCAAGAGCAGAAAGCGCAGAAGGTTCTCTTAATACAGCACTTTCTTCAGAGGTTTCAAGAGCAACATCTGTAGAGGGCTCTCTTAATACAGCACTTTCTTCAGAGGTTTCAAGAGCAGAATCTGCTGAAGGTTCTCTTGCAACAGACCTTGATGCAGAAGAATCAGCACGTATCTCTGCATTCCTTTCCATCGCTGATGACTATGTTAACGTTTCCGGCGACACAATGACCGGTCAACTTACCATTGACATCGTAGACGATCCAGATGTTGGTACAACATACATTAATGCAGGCTTTATCCGTCTTGAAGATCCACAAGGCGGTCCAATGATGGCAACAGTCAATAGCCACGTTGCAACAAAGGCATATGTTGATCAAGAAGTAGACGCAGAAGCTTCTACTCGTCTTGATGCCGATAGTTCTCTTGAAACAGAACTTTCCACACAAATGTCTACAGAAGTATCTAACCGCATTGCTGGAGACAGCTCTCTCAGCGTTCTCGTTTCTTCTGAAGTTTCCAGAGCAGAAAGCGCCGAAGCCTCTCTTGCATCTGATATCTCTACAGAGGTTGCAGACCGCTCCGCAGCAGTTTCCTCCGAAGCTTCTGCACGTGTTGCCGGAGATAACTCTCTTGCTTCCGATATTTCTGGCGAAACATCTGCACGCATTGCAGGAGATAACTCTGTTGCAGCTCTTGTTTCCACAGAGAAATCTCGTGTTGACGCAATCCTTCTTGCATCTGATGCAGACAAGGATAGCTTCGCAGAGATCGTTTCCTTGATCAACTCTGTTGACACAACAAACGACGAAGCATTTGCTGCGTATGTTCTTTCTAACAACTCTGCTCTTTCAGCAGAGATTTCAAGAGCCGAATCTGCTGAAGATTCTCTTGAATCTAATCTTTCTTCCGAGATCAGCCGTGCAGAAGCTGCTGAAGATTCACTTGAAGCACGTCTTTCTAATGAAGAATCTGCTCGTGCTGTAGACGTAGACGCAGAAGAGACTCGTGCAACTTCTGCTGAACTTTCTCTTACAACAAGAGTTTCCACAGAGGAATCCACACGTCTTGCAGCGGATAGCTCTCTTGAGTCAGCACTTTCTTCACAAATGTCTTCCGAGGCATCTTCACGTGAGGCAGGTGATTCTTCTCTTGCAGTAGCAGTATCTGCTGAAGTTTCAAGAGCTGAGTCCGTTGAAGATTATCTTGATGGTCTAATCGCTCAAGAAGTTCAAGATCGTCAAGATGCAGATATCTCTCTTGAATCTGATCTTTCTGCCGAAGTAGTTAGAGCAGAATCTGCTGAAGATTCTCTTAACTCTGCACTCTCCGGAGAAGCATCTACTCGTCTTGCAGCAGATAACTCTCTCACGAGCCGTGTTTCCTCCGAGCAATCTCGTGCAGAAGCTGCTGAAGCTTCTCTTGCTTCCGATCTTTCTGTTGAAATCAGCAATCGTGTTGTTGATGTAGATGCAGAACAATCAAGAGCAGAAAGTGCAGAAGCATCACTTAACTCTGCTCTCTCTGATGAAGTCAGCAATCGTATCGCTGATGTAGACGCCGAGGAATCCAGAGCTATGTCCGTAGAGGCTTCTCTTCTTTCTGACATTTCTACAGAAACATCTGCACGTATCGCTGATGTGGATGCAGAAGAGTCAAGAGCTATGTCTGCTGAAGCTTCTCTTGAAACACGTCTTTCTAATGAAGAATCCAGAGCAACTGCTGCTGAAGATGCTCTTGACCTTCGCATTGTAGATATCGAGGACTTCTACCTTGATAAGCGTGTTGGTGGTGATGTCACAGGTAGCCTCCGTGTTGTTGATGGAAATGGCGATGCTGTAATGACGGTCACGAGCAGTTTGATCCAAGTTGATAAAAACTTCCGTGTTCAAGGTGCTTCAGCTATATTTACGAGCACTATTTTCTCTGACTTTGGAGATACTGGTAATCTAATTAATATTGCTCCAGTTGCTATTCAGCTAGAAACAAGCGGAAGCGGAGATAGTGCGGACTCAAGCAGTCTTGCTCTATATGCTGCTCTTTCGGAATACACGGGCGTAGTCATGATTAACTTCATGGTTGTTGCAATGGAGTCCGATGGAGAAACTAAGGGTATGGCTGGCGAATATCGTATGACAGCATTCTGTGACGATGGTGACCTTACTGTAGCCTCAGTTGTTGAAATTGAGCAAGCTATAATTGGTCTTGCTGACCTTGACGTTAATATTCTTTCTGATGGAACGGTCAGAGTTCAACAAGGCGTCGGAGAAACTGGCAGCTATAAGTGGCATGTTCAACGTGTCAAGATGGTTGGTGTTAAAGCTAACGGCGACATTATGTGATAATCTAAGATATTAGGACTAAATCCTAATAACTGAATAACACGGGTATCGGGAGGGTAGAAATACTCTCCCGATATTCTTTTTATTGACCCACTATCCATTGTGTTATCTCTGGAAATGAATAATATAGATATGGTGTGGAAGGCTACCAATTAGAAGAGGGTATATAACCTAACTCCCATCCTCTATACCAATAGAGTATGAACAAGGAAACAGTTAAGAACTTTATCTTAAACAATGAGCTATTCTTAATACCTTTACAGTCAATAAAGGAAGGTCGTTGCACTTGTAATAATCTTGCTTGTGGTTCTCCTGGTAAACATCCCCTACTCAGATATTCATGGAAGCATGTAGCTACTCAGGATCCTCAAAAGATTGAGAAGTGGTTAGGCATGGAGAATATCAATTATGGAGTAGCTACTGGAAGAAAGACCAGCAATGGTAATCGTTTATTTGTTATTGATATAGATGCCGAGGATCATCCATTTCTTGATATAATGCCCCGAGAAACGTTTCATTACAGGACCGGTAGTGGTGGGTGGCATTTCTGGTTTCAAACGCCTTATAGCGTCCCTAATAGCGCCAGCAAGCTATCTCCGCAGGTAGATGTGAGGGGATATGGGGGATATGTTGTTATACCTCCCAGCCGTCATGTATCTGGAGGTGTATATACAGCCGACTTTTCAAATCCTATAGGAATTGCAAGTAAATCTATCTTGGATATGGTATTTTCTAAGGAGAAACATGTCTCCCGAGTTAAAAAACAACGGGAAGAACCAAATTTAAATTTGGGAACACAGGAAATATTAAAAGAAAACAATAGCTTACAGGAATGGACCAAGGGGACCATTACTGATATACGTAGTTGGTTGGCTGATGGTAAATATGTTCCGGCTGGTGCTCGCAACATAGTTCTTCACAGATTATTATCATCGGATAGAGCCCGAGGATTTAACCTGTCTGATTTAAAGAAATCGGCGGCTATATATCGGTCACATTGCGTTAATTCTGACAATATCTCAGATAGAGAACTTAATGTGTTAATTGGGCAAGTAATCAAATATCCAACTTACAATACTTCGCATGAAAAAGTTAATGAAGCCTATTTTGATGCAATGAAGAGAGCAAAGAAACCGGTTTCAGAAGATAAACAGGAAGTTATAAAAGATTTGGATAAGAAGTTCTTTGATAGTCTACGGAAGGTGGATGAAGGAATGTCTTTGACACTTCTTATGTCGGAACGAGATAAGTTATTAGCGGCAAATCTGGATAAGTTCAGTAAGTATCCCGCTCATTTATTTGCGGCAAAACTTAAGTCTCTTGGGTTTGAAAGATATAGAACTGCGAAAGGAAACTTCTGGAATTGTTGTTTTCAACAATATTGATAAAAAGAAATCTGACATATATTTAGATAATATATAACTCAATTAAAAGGAAGAATGTATGTCAATATTTGCACCAACCAATGTTAAAGTAACTGTAGATGCCAATAAGGGTCTTTATCAGGAAGCCGCCGATACAGCAGAAATTGTTGTTAATAGCGATGTTCCATTAACTGTTGAAAGTGATATGGTTCAGAATGGTGATTTGACTGTTAATGGCATGACAAGTTTAGATAAGGTTTCTGAAACTTACACCTCAATTGTTGATGCTACTGGTGTTGTAGTGCATAATTGTGCATCAAGTCATGTTTTTTATCATACTTCTCCAGATGCAGACTGGACTGTAAATTTAACAAACTTAGATTTAGCAAATGGTTTTGCTACAAGTGTAACTCTTGTTATTGTTCAAGGTGGAACGGCTTATATACCAACAGCAGTTCAAATTGCAGGCGCCGCACAAACTCTTAATTGGCAAGGAAATGTAGTTCCATCTGGAACTCCAAATCGTAGAGATGTTGTTTCTTTTAGCATTCTTAATGTTGGCGGAACATATACGGTCCTTGGACAACTTGTTTCCTTCTGATAGGAGATTATTATGTTAAGTTCATTTCAAGCAAGATTAGTTCCTGGAGTTAATGCTGGTTATCAGCCTGGATTATATAAGAGAACATATACAGGATATTTTGATGGCGATCCTGCTTGGTTTGCCGGTGCCACATTAACTGCCACAAATAAAATTGTCGGTTCAATAAATGATGGTTCAATATCAACTAACACAAGTTATCAATTTCTTGGATACTTTAAAGCACCATATGCAGAAACATTCACATTTACGATGAATAGTGATGACAAAAGTTTATTCTGGATTGGCAACAATGCTTTGGCTGCCAACTTCAATGCAGGAAATGTTTTTATTGCTGCTGACGTTAGCACAGTTTCAAATACGGTAGCATTAACGGCTGGTCAAATATATGCCTTCCGTATACAAGTAGGAAATGGTCCAGGACCAGGTAGTATAGGTCTTTCTGTATCCAGTCCATCATTACCTGTAACTTCTGATCTTACCCAATTATCTCTCTTTAATCCAAATACATTAGGTATCTGACATAAAACAATTATTATCTAAAGGCTCTTTCCGAAAGGTTAGAGCCTTTTTCATTTTATTTACCTATTTATTACTGAGGCTCATATGACACAATATTTTCCATCAAACGTTAGATACGTATTTTACCCAGAAAAGGGATTAGTGCAAGAAACTGGCGATGTTTCGTCAGTTACATTTGTTAGCGGAACTACCGTAGAACTGGAAGTTGGAGCAAATATAGCTTATACTCCGGAAAACCCTGGAGATTGGTCAGCAGTTCCGGGTAATCTTGTTCAGGCAGTAGATTATCTTGCTGCTGGTTCTGGATCCGGTGGTGGAGGTGGTGGCTCTCCAGGTGGATCCGATGGGGATATTCAATATCGTGTAAATTCCACTACGTTTGGTGGAACATCAAAGATTAGATTTGATGGAGCGAATGCTTTTGTTACCGGTTCTTTTCTTGGTGATGTTGCTGGAACAGCAAGTTACGCTATAAATGCATTGTCTGCTTCTTATGCAGTAAATGCTGAGTTTGCATGGCAACAAGCTATATTTGTTGCAAAAAATGGAAATGATGCAACTGCTGATGGAACTTTGAATAATCCATTTTTAACAATATCCGGTGCCATGGCATCTATTAATGATGCATCGCCAACAAAGAGATATGTTATTAATGTTCATCCTGGAAATTATACAGAAGGAACATTTTCATTAAAAGCAAATGTTTTCATAAATGGATATGAAAGAAATGCGGTAAGAATAACGGCAACGTCTTTTGAAATGAACAGCGATTTTTCTGGCGGTTCTGGTATAGATAATCGTTCTGGTTTTGCAAATTGTATATTGATAGGAGTTGCCAATTTTAATTGGACCACCGTTACTTCTTCTGCTGGAAAGCTATATTTTACAAATTGTAGTTTCAATAGTAATGTAAGTTTTACTGGATATGATAGTTCTATAGCGCAAATTGCAACAAGTAATTGTTTGTTCTTTGGAACATGGACAGTATCTGGAATTAATGCTGGAACTCATCAAGGAAACATTCATTATAATACCGTATTTTTAATTCAACATCCTACATTACCTACCATACTAAACGCAAATGGAGGTGAAGCTTCTAAAACAACTGTAACAACGACAGTTAATAACTTTGGGCGCCGCTGTGCATGTTTCTTCTATTCTTTCTTTACCGGCCGCTATCACCCCATCACCAACCTTAATCCTTTAACAATTGATGGACCATCCAGTTATGTAGATGCTACACAAAGTTCTTTAGATACCGTAGGACCAACAACGCTAAATGGTGGAACATTTGTTCCTGTAGGATCAGTTGTCAATTCCACTTTAAGTAATCTTACTAATCCAACATCAATAAATGCAAATTTGGTTCCAGATACTACAAATAATCGTTATAATGGAGATTTTGGAAAACAATGGTTGTTTAACTTTGCAAATGTATACGGAACAACCGGCACCGAAATGTATCTCATAACAATGCCTTCTGTGTTTGGTTCAAGCGATACCGGAAGAGACATATGGGTTCTTCCAGATGGGTATGGGCTAGATGCAAATGTTAATGGTGGAAATATTATATTAGAAACTGCTGCTGTTTCCGGCACCGGCACCCGAGGTGCGATTATATTAAATGCTCGTCAAATTGATGCATCTGGTTCTCTTATAAGAAATCTTGGAACTCCTTTAACCGGTAGTGATGCAGCGACAGCAAAATATGCCGATGTTTTTCCAACCGGCTCTACAGGCTCAAGACCAAGCGGACCTGTAACTGGACAAAGATTTTTTGATATAACATTAGGTTTGCCAATCTGGTGGAATGGAACAGCTTGGATTAATGCCGCCGGAACTATAGTTTGATAAAAGGATTTATTATGTCAGAAAAAAAATTACCAACTCCAATTCCTTATCCTCCTGTTGAACCCCCTGCTCCAAGAGAAAACCCACCAATTCCAACACCATAAAACGGTCAAAAATATTGGTTTAAATTACCATCTTAATCTGTTATATTATTATAGAGGAAAAAATCTATGACGATGAAGATGGACCGAGAGATTACGATCAAGCGTAAGAAGCACCCGTCAGCACCCCGATATCCCGGTCGTGCTAATCAGGAGCTTGGATCCGCTATCACAAAGCTTCTATCCCTTCTGGATATCATTGAACGTGATCAGTTTGCAGAAAGAACCCTGGTTCTTGATGAAGAAGGTTCCGCAACAGATTTTGATGCCGTCCTCCCAGGAGATACCGTTGGCGTTGCTCTTGAGTTTGCAGAAGATGGTTATATTTCTACCCAGCTTAAGGTTGATCGGGTAGAGAATGATACCATTTTCGGTAAGGATATCTTTACAGAAGATAATTTGGAGATTACCTTTGAGGAAACTTCGGTTGCACGGGCAATGGGTTATTTTGAAATTCTTTATCGTCCTGATGCAGAAGGCAAGGATGAACCCTATGGTGTGGATGCCGAGATTAAAGTCAAGGTAATGGTGCCCGAGGAGGATCCCCAGGAGGGGTCTGTTCCCGCCTCTACAACGCCCCAGGGGCTCCCCGAGAACATTGAGGCTATCACGGCTGCCTCTACCGATCCAGAGGTTCTAAAGGCGCTCCTAAAGGCTCAGGAGAATAGCTCAGACAATGAGCCCGTCGTTTGAGAACATAAAGTATTATGTCAACGCCATTAGAAAAATATAAGGAAGCTGTAAGACGCTTTATAAGATCCGGAAAAGATAAAGAAGCAATCTGTCAATATTCGGCTGCTGTTTGGACCGCTACTCTTCCAGATAGCGGTCTTTCTTTTGTAGATATATCTGCCGCCTTAGATGAAATATTGTTAGAGTATATGAAGGAAGGAAACAAACATTGACACTCAACGGAATTCCAAAAGAGTTTTTTATTCCACCGGCTACTGAGATTATCTTTGTAGCTGATTTTTTTGCAGAAGATTTAATTGGAGGAGCAGAACTCACAAGCGAAGCAATCATTAAAGCTTCACCTTATAAGCTTTTTAAACTTCATAGTCATTCTCTTACTGAACAGATGCTCAAACAGCATCGTGATAAAATATGGATATTCGGAAACTATACCATGGTTCAACCTCATATTCTTATGAACGTAATGAAGTTGGGCATAAAGTATTATTTCTTTGAATATGATTTCAAGCCCTGTATAATGCGGTCTACTCTTAAACATGAAATGCAAACTAAAAAGCCATGTGATTGTCATATGCAACCATATGGCAAGTTCCATGCAACGTTTATGACCGGCGCTAAAGTTCTATACTGGTGTTCTGATAAACAAAGAGACAAGTTCTACAGTTTATATCCAGAGTTTAAAGGCAGAACAAAAGACTTTACTCAAGGCAGCACATATTATCCAGAAACTATATTGAATATCCGGAAGATAAGACAACGTAAGGAAGCTGGTGAGTTGGTGCCAGAAAATCGTTGGGCTATTCTTGGAAGTGATAGCTGGATTAAGGGGACCGAGGATGCTATCAAATACTGCAAAGAAAAGAATATGCCATACGTATTGCTTCAAGGTCTTTCTAATGAAAAGTTTTTGGAAGAGTTGGCAAAAAGTAAGGGCTTGATTTTCTTTCCAAGGGATATTGATGTTGGTTCACGGATTACCACAGAATGTAAGCTTCTTGGAGGCGAACCTGTAGTTAATGATTTCGTTCTTCATGTTACGGAGGAGTGGTTTAATAAGCCTATTCGGGAGATTGAAGAGTATTTGATTGATGGACCCAATCGTTTCTGGCGGGTTTTAGAAGAAAATAAATGATTTAAATCATACATAATCTATGCTAATATATTAGATGGAGTTATTATGACAATTGTAAGTTTGTTTTTCTATAACGAGTTGATGAAGATGAAACGTCCCAGCATCGGGCAGACTGATGATCACGAACCAAAAGAACGTGAGCATTATGAAGATGATGATGAACCCAATGACGAGGATGATTACCGTGAGTGATTTTTATAAGCCTACTGTCAATATCGGTTCTCTTGACTATAAGGATGTTTTTCTTGTTCCTCAATACAGCGAAGTTACTTCTCGTTCTCAGGTGGATACAAGTGTTCATATTGGCGATTTTAAGATTGATGTTCCCGTCATTTCCGCTAATATGGATACCGTTACTGCTGGTGAAATGGCTCATGCTATGGCAGAAGGTGGTGCTATCGGAGCCATTCACCGTTTTATGACGGTTGAACAGAATATCCATGAGTTCCAGATTGGAACCGGAGAGAAGTCCCATCCTTGTTTTGTCTCTATTGGAGTAAATGAAGAAAGTAAAGATCGTGCCCGCAAGCTCTATAATGCGGGCGCCCGTAACTTTGTTATTGATATCGCACATGGTCACTCACGAATGATGCGTGATATGACTACGTGGCTTCGTGAAACCTATTCAGATGTTTATGTTATGGCAGGAAATGTAGCTACTGCACAAGCTGTTAAGGATCTTGCTTCCTGGGGCGCTCATGCTATTAAGGTTGGTATTGGTCCCGGTAACGTTTGCACTACAAAGAATGTTACGGGCGTTACTGTTCCTCAGTTTAGTGCTGTAATGGAATGTGCTACTGTTCTACATAGCATGTATGGTCATAAGCCTCTTATTGTAGCTGATGGTGGTATTACTGAAATTGGTGATATTGCCAAGGCTCTTGCTGCTGGTGCCAATCTCGTCATGTGTGGACGTTTGTTTGCAAGTGCCCGTGAAGCTCCTGGTGAACGTGTAGGCGGTAAGAAGGTTTATCGTGGCATGGCATCCCGTGATGCTATGTTGAATATTCGTAATGCTTCTTCGTTGCCAACAGCAGAAGGAGTTTCAACATTGATTGACGCAAGTGAGCATAGCGCAATTGATATCGTAAATCAGATTAAGGGTGGATTGCAGAGTTCCTTCTCTTATTCTAATGCTCGTAATCTCTGTGAATTCCAAATGAATGCAAAGTTTGGTGTTCGTCATACCCAAATGAAGTAATATAATGAAATATCAACTACCACTATTTGAAGATCCCACTCTCCTTCCATTTAAATGAAATAAAAACCTGCTTTGGCAGGTTTTTTGTTTTTAACTTTCATTTTTTAAATGCCAACCTTTATGTGATTTAAGTTCTCCAAATATTACTTTTTTCAATAGTCTATGATGCAGATTATGATTTTTGCAAAAATCATATAATCCAATTATTTCAACATACATATCTCCTTGAGGAGATATTAATGGATTATTGCTCATATCAAAACGCTTTAAGTTTCTACCTTTCGTAGATATTTTTAGTTTTTCCTTTATTGCTTTTGCTTTTTCGGTTCCATATCGTTCTTCAAAAGAAACGTTTTTTCTTTCTTTGCTCCATTTCTCTTTTTGAGCAGCAGAATGTTTCCCCCAACATCTTCCTGTGTTCTTTAATCTAAATTTTTCTCTTGTTTCTTCAGATATGTTACGAGATTTGTTTGAATTAGCTATGGCTTGTTTCATTTTTGCAATTGTTTCTGATTTATATAGTTCATTCCATTTTTTGTTTTTATTAAATGGAATTTTACCTTTAAGTGCATTGCTCCTTGCATTACGAGTTTCTTCTGTCAATTGACGATTTTTTTCTCCAATTTTTTTCTTAGTTTCTTCTGTATGAGTTTTACCATAATTTGGATTTTTACATCCTTGCGTGGCTTGTTTGATTTTTTCACGATGTAATTCGGATATAGTTCGTCCCTTTAAAGGACTTTCTTTACCTTTCATTTTTTTGCTAATTTCAGCGATTAGTTCTTGACCAGCTTTAGAGGCAAGAAATTTTTTTCTTGCTATAGATAATTTTTTCCGGGTATTTTCCGGATCTTTTGAAAAAGTATTTTTTGTTTCTTGCCCACCATCTTTTATATTGTAAACATTGTTAATACCCTTAATAGAACGATAGTTTTCAATCCAATATATTTCTCTTTCATTTAATAATTTTTGTTTTTGTTCAACGTTCAATGCGTTGTCCTTATCAACAATTTCTAATATTGAAAATATTAAAAAATCCGTATTTCCAACTTTATTATATTCACGTTGAACAGACCTACGCAAATGAATATTACAGCCATTTCTTTTTTTTACTATAATTGGTTTTAACAAGTCTATCCGATAATTTGCCCATCTTTTCTTTAATTCTCTGCGTGTTTGACCGATATAATATTTTTGTTTATTAATATTTGATATCAGATATATAATATTTTTTTCGTTAGAACATTGCTTGCCTTCAAAATCATAATTATAAATCATTTTGGTCCTCCTTAGAAATTTGTAAAACTATACAAATATATAACTCTAAATATGGTAGACAATTAAAAAATGCCATGTTATAGTGGATTTATGACAAAATATCAACTGCCGCTTTTTGAAGATCCCACTCTCCTTCCAACTGGAAAGCAACACGTGAGCTATTCTGAGATTTCTGATTGGATGGATTGTTCTTATCGCCACCGCCTTAAGCATATTGAGAAGATTAATCTTGGAAAGCCAAGTATCCATACTGAGTATGGTCAGGTAATCCATGATCTTCTTGAAAACTATATTCTTGGAAAGAATAAGCTTGAGGAAGAATCAATTGAAGGTGCTCGTAAGCAGTTTCGTGAGCATTGCGATAAGCTTAAGGAAGAACATGGGGTAGAAGTATCCGATAAAGACTTCAATGATTTCGCTGCTTCTATTCCAGAGATTGCTAATGCTGTTCCTGAGTTCCTTAATGAGACATTTCCGGAGTGGACCGGATTTGCTGCTGAACATGCCCTATATGAAAGTGTAGCTGGACAAACTAATAAGTGGTTCAAGGGCTATATTGATACTATTATTCGTATTCCAAAGAATGCCCGAAAGAAGCGTGGTAGTTCTCTTCCAGATAGTGAAGGCAGGGCAGTTCCAATGCGTCTATCTGAGTTAGTTGGTCAGGTTAAGACCGACGAAGAGAAGCAGCAGTTTGGTGATGGATACGAGTTTTGGATTTTGGATTGGAAGACTACTTCATGGGGCTGGGACGCTATGAAGAAGAGAGACTTCCAGAAACAACTACAGCTTGTTTTCTATAAGCATTATTTCTGCCGCCTTCTTGGCTTGCGACTTGATCAAGTTAAATGCGGATTTGTTTTGCTTAAGAGAACGCCTCGTAAGAGTGATAACAGTCGTTGTGAGCTTGTTCCAGTAAGTGTAGGACCAAAGACAGAAGCCAAGGCTCTTGAGGTTTTGAATAATATGATTAATCAAGTAGCAAGTGGCAGAGCAATCAAAAACCGAAATAGTTGTAGGTTTTGCGATTATAATGGAACGGAACATTGCACCTGATATAACCAAAGAAACCGGCGTGAGATAAACTATCCTGTGAGCTGAAAAGCCACAGGATTTTTTATGTTTATGATATTTTTAAATGCTGCCGTAGCTCTTGTGGCAGTTTTAATATTTGTAGCAACAATAAGGTTAGGTAAGAAATGAACATCACATTCCGAACAGTATTAAAAGAATTGGGACGCCCTATTGCTGGAATCATTCACGTTGGTACCAATCTTGGAGATCAAGGTAGAATATATTCAGATAATCATGTACATCATGTGTTATGGCTAGATAGAAATCGTAGCAATCTATCTGAACTTTACAACAAAACAAAACAATATCCTTTAATACAACAATATATTACTGAAGTTTTTCTAGATAGGGACGTGCATAACGTTTCAAAAACCTTTGATAGTTTTCAAAGGGAAAATATTGCTCGTTTGCCAATAGAAAAATATGATACTTTAGTAGTTGACGTAGATGATGGTAGCGAAATCAAAGTGCTACAAGGGTTTGAGAGAAATCTTAGCAGAACACCATCGTTTATAAGAAATATACATACAAAGGTCCGTGGCACAGGAGATATGGATGCATATCTTTCTAGTTTTGGATTTAAGCAAGTTTGTAAGAGTGTAAATGAAATAGGCTGGGGCGACGTGCTCTATACAAGGTGATAAGATGAAGATTAGCGCATATTGCACGACTCGTAATGCAGAGGAGATGGAGTATCCTTATTTGGAATCCATTCGTAGTCATTTAGCTTTTGCAGATGAAGTAGTTGTATTTGATACTAGCGATGGTAAAGATGCAACACTCCAAAAACTAAATGCTATAGCTGCCGAAGAACCAAAACTTAAAGTTATTCATAGCGATAAGATACCATGGGATGCTCCAAATCATGGTATATACGATGGTTATACTAAAACGTTATCAAGGAAACAATGCACAGGTGGCGTTCTTTGGCAGTTTGATATAGATGAAATAGTGCATGAAAAACATATTCCATTAATCAGACCGTTAGCCGAAACGTTTATGAAACAAAACTCTTATGACTTATTGGCGTTGCCTGTAATAGATTATTGGGGTCGTGAAGGCAAGGCACGATTAGACGTGACTGTATGGAAATGGCGGCTGTCTAAGAACTATTCCTATATCGTGCATGGTATACCATTACAGCTACGCAAATATGAAAATGGATTATTATATGCACAACATGGTACAGATGGTTGTGATTATATTAATTCAGATAGTGGACAGATAATACCATGTGCTGGATATCTTCCGCCTGGATTTGAACAAATGAAACAGGCGTCTATAAAGGATGAAAAGCTTGTTCCCAAGGTAGAAAAATTTTTAAATGAAACTTATAGACAGTTGCCAGGTGTTCACCATTATTCTTGGTTCAACATAGAACGTAAGATAAGAAACTTCAGAACGTTCTGGAATGCGTCTTGGAAGAGTCTCTATAATGAAGATAGAGATGAAAAAGGAAATCCATTCTTTCCAGGTCTTACATGGGCAGAGATAACAGATGATATGATTAAACAAAAGGCTATAGAGCTCGAGCAAGGAACTGGCGGCCACGTATTTCATCGTCCTTGGGATGGAAGCAAGAATAATTGGTATAAAGTTGAAATGGGTCATCCTGCTATAGTAAAAGATTGGATTGAGGCAAATAAATGAAAATTTCTGTAATAGGAAATGGTTTTGTTGGCGCTGCCGTCGCAAATGGCTTTGGACATAGAAATCCTTTAATATACGATATCGATCCGGCTCGTTCTAACTGCACGTTAACTCAAGCTTTAGAAGCAGAATATATATTTGTTTGTTTGCCTACTCCAATGACTCATGTAGAAGGTGGCAGAGCAAATCTTTCAATCTTATATGGCTTTTTTGAAAGCATTAAAGAATCCGATGTGACAGGTATTTTTATAATTAAATCAACTGTTCCAGTTGGAACAACAAAAGAATTGGCAGAAAAATATTCGCAATTTAGATTTGTTCATAACCCAGAGTTTTTAACTGCTGCTAATGCTAATCATGATTTTATCAATGCTGATAGAACTGTCCTCGGCGGATCTATGGTTGATGTAAATAAAGTGGCAATGCTATATGAATCAGATTTCCCAAATATTCCCGTTATTTGTATGGAATCAAACGAATCTGAATTGGTAAAATATACTGCAAATTGTTTCTTGGCATTGAAGGTCATGTTCTTCAATGAAATAAAACTTCTTACAGAAGATATTGATGCTGATTATAAGAAAGTTATAGATGGCGTTTCTGCTGATATAAGAATAGGTCGAGCACATACTCGAGTCCCAGGTCCAGATGGAGATTACGGATTTGGCGGCACATGTTTTCCAAAAGATATCAATGCATTCATAAACGTTATAAAAGATTTAAATGGGAATGCAAAATCTGATATCTTTGAAGCTGTTTGGAAAAGAAACAAAGAAGTTCGAAAAGATTGGGATTGGGCTAATAGCAAATCTGCGGTTCTCAAGGAAGAAAAATGAAAATAGTAACAAATGACTATGGCTGCGGCACTTCAAGTTCAATACTTGATTACAATACGGATAATGTTGTTGTAGTGTCTGAACAAAATCATAAACACTTATTTGATATTCGTGGGGAAGATTTATTGTTTATTGGTCATGATTTTTTGATGTACCTTTGGGATAGTCCAATCTATCGTTCTCATTGGAAAAACTATAAAGGTAAGAAACATATATATTGCTTCGAGAAAATTGACTGTATAGTTCCTCAATGGCAACAGAAGAGTCATTATAGTCTTTCTTTATGTCAGCAGTTTACAAACAGTTTTTATGCTAGTGATGAACAGGATTGTCGCAAGTATGGAATCAAGTGGTTGCCTCAATGGGCTTCTAAAAAGTTTTATGATCAGCGTTCGCAGGCATCTAAAGAAAATCGTATAACCTTTAGCGGACAAGCTGGAACTATCGGTTATGAAAAGCGAGACGAACTTATGCTGCTTATAGCTAATGATCCTGATATTATGGAGAAGTTCTATGTAAGCAATAAAGGCAGAACAAAATCTTGGGACGATTATATAACCAATTTTCTTAATCATAAAATTATATTGGCACCATTTGGAAATTTTAAAGGTTTCAATACCAGAACATATGAAGCATTAACGTCGGGTCGTGTTTTGCTTCAACAGGTTGATAGCGAATACAAATGGCATAGTGATTCAATTAGAAAGTTTAAAAATGTTATATTGTTTGAAACGTTTGATGAACTAAAAAACATATTGCTTTCTACTGATATCAAAGAAATGTTTGATGTAAATCCTACAGTTCAATATGAGGAAAATAACTTTATTCAAAGAATGGAACAGATAAAGTGAAAAAAATTATTTCGTTTTCATTATGGGGAAGTAATCTCAAGTATACCATTGGAGCATTATATAACGCAGAATTAATTTCTGAAATATATCCTGGTTGGACTGCTCGATTTTATATTGGTTCAAGCACGCCTGTTAATGTTTCTCGTAAGCTTGAAAAATTAGGTTCAGAAGTTGTATTAATCAATGAGCCTGGGGATTGGAAAGGAATGTTTTGGAGATTTTATCCAGCAGGAGAAGAGGACGTAGAAGTAATGCTTTCACGTGATACTGATAGTCGTCTTAACCTAAGAGAAAAATTAGCAGTAGATGAATGGTTAGCATCAGATAAAGATTTTCATATAATGAGAGATCATCCTGCTCATGATGCTCCTATAATGGGCGGTATGTGGGGCGCCAGAGGAACCATTCTTAAAGACATTAAGAATATGATCAACGAATATCAAAAGGGAGATTTTTGGCAAGTAGATCAAAATTTCTTGCGTGAGAAAATATATCCCATTGTAAAAGATAATGCATTTGTGCATGATGAATTTTTTGAAAGAAAATCGTTTCCAACTCAGAGACAAAACTATGAATTTGTTGGAGACGTATTTGATGAAAATAACAATCGACACCCAGAGTATTGGAAGGCTATAGCAAAATGAATCCGAGCATATTAATAATACAAGAACGTGGCAGACACGAAAAAAATAGAGAATTTCGTGAGTGTGAAAATTTTAGAAGAGCATTTAATAAACTTGGAATAAAATGCGATGTTTGGGGATTGGGATATGATAATTTTGCTATACCATTTTCAGAGATTGCCAAAAATTATGATGTTCTTTTTGTGTTAGAAAACTATGATGAAACAGGATGGGTTCCAGATTTATCTTCATATAAACAACTTAAGCTTCATTGGACTATCGATTGTCATTGCGGAGGAATTCCAAGATATCTTGAGTTTTCAAAAAAATCTAAAATTAATATTCATTTAAACTCCTCAGAACAATATATTCAATACTTTGCTGGGGCATGTGATAAAGCATACTGGTTTCCGAATGCATATCCAGATGATTTAATCGATTGCAATCCGAAAATTCAAAAGACTGTTGGTATCGGATTTTGTGGCTCAATGATTGCAGACCGTCCAGAATGGACTAACATGTTAGAAAAACGTTATGGCGACTTATTTCGTAAAGATATTTTTGTGATTGGAAATGAAATGGTTGATGTTGTAAACTCTTATAAGGTCGCAATCAACAAATCAATTGCTGATGATTTAAACTATA
>JACCDP010731556.1_pt1 | contig 20805 bp, 22 predicted proteins | sample 7445841 | NCBI WGS metagenome assembly JACCDP01 (sample SAMN15323441, study PRJNA562643) | freshwater metagenome | isolation source: river surface water | place: USA:Blue River Watershed | collected 2017-08-17
CGCCAGGCTGCTTTGAAGGCGGAGGCGGATCGCCAGGCTGCTTTGAAGGCGGAGGCGGATCGCCAGGCTGCTTTGAAGGCGGAGGCGGATCGCCAGGCCGCTTCGAAGGCGGAGGCGGATCGCCAGGCTGCCTTGAAGGCGGAGGCGGATCGCCAGGCTGCCGCTAAGGCGGAGGCGGATCGTCAGGCCGCCGCGAAGGCGGAGGCGGAACGCCAGGCTGCTGCGGCGAAGGCGGAGTCGGAGTCGGAACGCCAGGCGGCTGCCGCGAAGGCAGAACGCGAGGCTGCCGCGAAGGCGGACGCCGAACGCGCCGCGAGAGTGTCGCGCGAGGCTGCGGCGCTCGCCGAGGCCAAGAAGCGGGGCGATGCGGTGTTGCCCGAGGGGGCCACGCCCGCGGGCGCCGGGCGCAGCGTGCGGGTCGGCCTGTACGCGGCGGGTGGCGGCCTCGTGCTGGGTGGCCTCGCGGTGAACTACCTCGTCGTCGAGCCGGCGTGGGACGCCGCACAGGACGCGAACGCGAAGCCGGGGTCGATCACGCGGGAGGAGGCGTTGTCCCTCGCGAACCGCTACGACACCGGGCGTTACGCGTCGCTCGGGTTGCTTGCCGGGGGGCTGCTGACCGTCGGGACCGGCGTGGGTCTCGGCTACCTCGATGCCACGCTCGTCGTCTCGCCGAGCCATCTGGGCATCGTCGGGCGCTGGTAGTCGCGCGCGTCCTCGCCCGTCTACGGAACGGGCAGCGGGTGCAACTCGGTGACGACGGGGTCGCGGACTCCGGCCCGCACGGGCACGCGCAGGCTCCGCACGAATTTCCACGCGGGTCCCACCCATGCGCGATCCCACGGGTGCAACGGCAGGCCGGGGAGTCGGCCGATGCGGGCGGGCCAGTTGGGCGCGGCGGCTGTCGGCAGGAGTCGGGCCCCGAGCATCGCCGCGTCGAGCGTCGGCGCGGACGCGCCCACCGGACTGTCGAGGGTCACGATGGTCGACGGTGCGTCGAGCACCTCGGCCAGCGCCGCCACCCGGTCCCGAGCCAGGCGGGTTTCCTTTGACCAGCGGGGGCTGCGGTGCCAGGGCGCCGGCAGGCGGCCGACGATCAGCGGCCACGACGTCTCGCTCGACGTGCCGACGAAGAGGAGCGTCGTGCCGTACGGGCCGTCCACGGCGTCCGACCAGTGGCTCGCGTCCCCGCACCGGTGGAATGCGCCGCGCGTGAGCACGAGGCGCCCATCGTCCCGGTCGCTGGCGGGGCGTACCACGAACTCCCCGCCGAGCTCCTCGGTGAGGGCGCGTCCCACGGCGGCATCGACGGGGCCGTGCAGGACCGCCACGTCAGGCGCTGCGGCGACGATGCGACCGACCACCGCGGTGCCATCCTCCTCCCCGGAGAGACTCCATTGGAGCAGTCGCACGGGGTCGACCGGAGGGGTCAGCGCGCGGGCGCATCGCTGGACATGGTCCGCCCACGCCGGCGGCGCGCCCGGTCGCATCGGGGGATGTGGCCGGTGGCGCCACGCGGTGCCGACGGTGAGCCCGATTCCCAGCGCCAGCAGCCCGATCGCCGCGCGCGTGCGCCGGGCACGCAACCCCACGACGGTCGCGTACACGCACCACGCGGCTGCGATCCACACGAGCGGCTCGGCGAGGTGGGTCCAGACGACGAGGCGGTCGTCCTCGCCGCGCGCGTCGAGGAACGCCGTACCGGCGGCCGGGATGACGAGGCCAAAGAGCGCAGTGGCCGCGTCGGGGAGGCGTCGGCGCAGGCGCGTAAGGTCCACGGGACCGCGGTAACCTGCTCGCGGTGGGACTCCGCGGGTGCTCCGCGGCCACCGGGAGGCTAGAAGGGGCCATGGCCGTCCTCGAGATCCTCACCGTGCCCCATCCGATCCTCGCGCGGAAGGCCCGAAACGTCGGGCCGGACGAGTTTGGCGATGACCTCCGCACCTTCATCTCCGACATGGCGGAGACCATGTACGCGGCGCCCGGCGTGGGCCTCGCGGCGCCGCAGGTCGGCGACCTCCGCCGCATCCTCGTCATCGATCCCGGCAACGCGCGTCGCGAGGAGGACGAGAACGGCCGACCCCGGAACCCCCGCTTCAAGGCGCTGGTGAACCCGATCGTGCTCGACGCCAGCCGCGATCGCATCACGTGGGAGGAGGGGTGCCTTTCGGTGCCCGAGTTCAACGACGACATCGCGCGCCCGCGTCGCGTGCACCTGCGGTGGCTCGACGAGTACGGCCGGCCGCAGCAGGGCTGGTTCGAGGACTATGACGCCGTCGTCGTCCAGCACGAGATGGACCATCTCGAGGGGACCGTCATCCTCGACCATGTCTCGCGCCTGAAGAAGGGCCGCTACCTCGCGCGTCGCCAGAAGGAGCGCGCCGTCGTCCCTGCCGGCGGGCGCTGATCCCGTGCGCATCGCGTTCTTCGGCACCCCCGCCTTCGCCGTCCCCACGCTCGATGCCCTCGTCGCCGCCGGGCATGCGGTCGTGGCCGTCGTCGCACAGCCCGACCGTCCGCAGGGGCGCGGGCAGCAGTTGCAGAGTCCCCCGACCGTCGTGCGCGCGCGGGCGCTCGGAATCGACGTCCACCAGCCCACGAAGCTCCGGAGCGGCAGCTTCCCGGAGGTCCTCGAGGCGTTGGAGCTCGATGTCGCCGTGGTCGTCGCGTACGGGCGGATCCTTCCGCCACGGCTCCTGACGGCCCCGCGGCACGGCTGCGTGAACGTGCACGCGAGCGTGCTCCCACGCTGGCGGGGCGCCGCGCCGATCCAGTGGGCCGTCCTCGCGGGCGACGCCACGACCGGCGTCTGCACGATGCAGATGGCCGAGGGCCTCGACACCGGCGACGTCCTCCTCTGCGTCGAAACGCCCATCGGACCGGAGGAAACCTCCGGCGCGCTCCACGACCGCCTGGCCGTGGTGGGCGCGGACCTCGCGGTCCGGACGCTCGCGACGCTCTCCGATCTCCGCCCGTCGCCCCAACCCGACGAGGGCGTCACCTACGCGCGCATGCTCACCAAGGAGGATGGCCGCGTGGACTGGTCGCGGACGGCGCGGGAGGTCGACGCCCAGGTGCGCGGCGTCACGCCGTGGCCCGGCGCGTTCACGCTGTTTCGGGGCGAAACGCTCAAGGTCCTGCGGGCCGTTCCTCATGGGGCGGAGGGGGCCGGCCCCCTCCGCAACGCCTCCCCCGGGACGCTCGCGCAGGCACCCACGGGCGCTCCGCTGGTGGCGTGCGGGGATGGTGTACTCGAGCTCGTGGAGGTCCAGCTCCCGGGACGGCGCGCGGTGCGTGGCGTCGATTTCGTGAACGGGGCGCGCGTTGCGCCCGGAGAGAGGCTCGGATGACGACCCGGGTGGCGCCCAGCATCCTCAGCGCGGACTTCGCGCGACTCGGCGCGGACATCGCTGACGTGGCGAGCGCGGACTGGCTCCACGTCGACGTGATGGACGGGCGGTTCGTGCCGAACCTCACCATCGGGCCGCTCGTCGTCGCCGCTGCGCGCGGGGTGTCGACCCTTCCGCTCGACGTGCACCTCATGATCGTCGAGCCGGATCGCTACCTCGAGGACTTTCGACGCGCGGGCGCGGACATCCTGACCGTACACGCGGAGGCGTGCACGCACCTCGACCGCACCGTCCAGGCGATCCGCGCGCTTGGTGCCCGTCCGGGAGTCGCGCTCAACCCGCACACCCACGAATCCGTGCTGGACTACGTCCTCGAGATGCTCGACGTGGTGCTCGTCATGACGGTGAACCCCGGCTTCGGCGGACAGGCGCTCATCGAGCGTGCCTTCCCGAAGATCGAGCGAATCCGCGAGACGCTGACGCGGCGCGGGCTGTCGGCCCACCTCGAGGTCGACGGCGGCGTGCGCCCCGACAACGCGCGGCGCTTCAAGGACGCAGGCGCGGACGTCCTCGTCGCGGGCAGCGCCGTGTTCGGGGCGTCCGACCGCGCGGCGGCGATTCACGCCATCCGCTCGGCCTGAGCCCGCGTCAGCCGAGCATGTCGAAGAGGTCCTGGGTCCGCGTCGACGCGATGACCTGCAGGGTCTGCGAGTAGGCGTTCTGCATCTCGCCGAGGTGGGAGTACGCCTCGACCGGGTCGGCCTGCACGATGGACTGGAGGCGCTCGGTGAAGAGCGTCTCCAGCGACTCCGCGACGGAGACCGCGTCCTCGTTCGCGGCCTGCTCGCTGCCGACGACGCTGCGCCACTGGCTGAGCTGACCGGTCGCCCCCTCGAGGTCCGTGATCGACGCGCGCGTCGCGTCCGCGTCGCCCGCCTCGAGCGCCGTCGCCAGCGTCTCGATCGTCGCGAACACATCCACGTTGCCTTGGAACACCTGCTCGCCGTCGAGACCGGTGCGGGCGTAGCGGCTCTCCCCGATCTGCGCGCTCGGCTCGGCCGAATCGCCCTGGTAGACGCCGTTGCCGTCGAACGCCGCGGCGTCGTAGGCGGTCCCCGCGAACACGTAGCGTCCGGAGAATTGCGCGTTCGCGACGTCGCGCATGCTGATCTGCAGGCTGCGGACCTCGACGGCGGCAGCCGCCCGGCTCTCGACCGTGTGGTAGTCCGAGGCCATCTGCACCGCGATCTGACGCAGACGGACGACGATGTCCTGGGCGCGACCGAGGGATTCGTCCATCGTCGAGAGCAGCGCATCCGCGTGCGCGGCGTTGTCGAGCCACGTCGTCTGGTCGCGCGCGAACGCGGCGGCGCCGTGCATGTCGCGCACGGTGGACGGCGAGTCCGACGGACGCGAGACCTTCAGCCCCGACACGGCTTGGTGTTCGGCGGCGGCCAGGTCGGCGGTGCGGCGCTGGACCTGGGAGAGGTAGCGATCCTGGGTACCGCCACGGGTGATGCGGATCATGCTCAGCCTCCGACCGACATGAGGACCTGCAGCAGCTCGTCGCCGGCCTGCAGGACGCGGGCCGCGGCCCGGTAGGATGCCTGGTACTCGACGAGCCGGATGGCCTCCTCGTCGGTGTCGACGCGCGCCACGCTGTCGCGCATGACGGTGAGGTCGTCGAGCTGCGCGCCGTAGCTCTCGGTGTCGTTCGCACCGGCGGCGACCGTCGCGCCGACGTCCGACACCATCCGGGACACCTCGGACGCCGGGTCCGTCACGGTGGGGCCGTAAAGCGCCGCGTTCTCGGTGTCGGCGAGCGCCCGCACGTTGTTCGCGTCGCCGGCACGGGCGGTCGCGCTGCCAGCGGCGGCGAAGAGCCGCACGTCCGCGAGCAGCGCGGCGTCCGCGGCCAGCGAGGCGGCGGCGTTGGTCGGGTCGTAGTTGAACATCGCGCCGCCGGGGTTGCCGTTGGCGTCGAAGCCGAGCGCGTGCTGGTCGTTGAGGGTGTCGGCGAACGTCGCCGCGAACGCGTCGAGGTCGTCGAGCCACGCGTCGATGTGGCCGCGCGCGGTGATCCGCCCGCCCATCGTCCCGGTGACGGCGTCGGTCACGCGGACCTGACCGCTGCCGGTGTTCACGAACACCTGCGCGGCGCCGTTGCCGTCCTCCGCGACGCTGACCGTGCGGGCGTCGAAGCTGTTCACGACCGCCTGGCCGCCGATGAACACGGTCGCCTGCCCGTCCTCCTGGAGGTCGACGGTCGCGCCGATCATCTCCCCGAGCTGGAAGACGAGCTGGTCGCGCCGGTCCAGGAGGTCTCCCGCGCCGGTCGACAGGCCGCTGCGACCGATGGCGCGGTTGAGCTGTGCGACCTCGCGGAGCTTCGCATTCACCGTCGCGGTCGCGTCGTTGAGCGCGCCGTCGATGCCTTCCACCTGGGATTGCAGCGTGAGCGCGGTGCGGCTCAGCGTGCTCGCGAACACGTTGGCCGCGTCGGCCACGCCCTGCCGGCGCGAGGTGTTGGACGGATCCGTCGCGATCGAGGACAGCGCGTCGTAGAAGCGGCTGAGAGACTCCGCGATGCCGGTCGCGTCGCTCTCGTTGAAGGCGATCTCGGCGGTGCGGAGGGCTTCCTCGGCGGCCTGGCTCTGGGCGTGCAGCCCGGCGCTGCTGGTCAGCCGCTGGGTGAGGATCCGGTCGGAGGCACGCGTGATGCCGCGGACGGACACGCCCTGCCCGACGAAGACTCCGCGCTGTACGACAGGGGCCTGGGCCTCCGTCAGGAGGCGCCGACGCGTGTACCCCGCCGTATTGGCGTTCGCGACGTTCTGCGATGTGACGTCGATCCCGGCCGAAGCCGCGCCCAGTGCGCGTCGTCCGATACCGATCGTGTTGAGCAGACCCAACCTACACCCCGCGCAGCTGACCTCGTCGCCCGTAGGTCGCGGGTCGCGCGTCGGGGGCTACCGACGCGATCGCCGCGAGAACATGGGCACCGCAAGCCTGGATGCGCAGGTCAATGGCACGGATACGCTGCGCGATGTCGGCAGCGTAGACGCGGTCCTCCCCCTTGAGTCCGACCACGTCCGTGCGGTAGAGCTCCTCCTGCGTGGCGCGTCGCGCTTCGGTCGCGATGGACAGCCCGACGGGGTCAACCCGGCGAGCGGCGTCCAACTGCGCCTCGGCAGCGGCGAGCCAGCGGTCGAAGCCCTCCCGCAGCATGGAGCTCAGAGCTCCATCAGGAGCGCGTCGATGGCGCGCTCCACGTCGTCGCTTCCCCCGAAACGACCCTCGGCCATGTCCCGACGGACGCTCGCGACGACATCCTCGCGGATGCCACCGTAGCGACCCTCGGAGCGGGCCGTGGCGCGCAGGTCGGAGACGAGCCGGCCGGTGCCCGAGAGCTCGGCGGTGTCGCGACCGGCGTTCCAGTTGGACCGTTCGGCACGCGCGTCCGCGGAGGGACGGGCGACCGGAGCGGTTCCGGGACGCAGGGGGATGGTGGTGGGAGAGTAGTTGACCTTCACGCGGTTCCTCGAGGCGGTGCCCGCCTGCCCTCTCAATCGGGCGGGGCATGCGGGAGTTTAGGAGAAAAGCGGAAATCTTCGTCGCGGGGCTGGGGACCGTGGGCACACGCACACGTCCTCCCACCTCACAGACTAGCGAAGTCAGCCGGCGCGTCGAGGGGGGCGCAGTCGCACGTGCGCGACATGGCCCGCTCCCTTGTGACGCAACTACGCTCCACACCGGAAAAAATGTCCGTACGAGCGGTGGGGCGTGACGACGGGGCGGCGCGACGTTTTTTCAGAGGTCGAGCGGTGCGTGCCCCTCGGCCAACAGCGCGGACGGGTCCACGGGGGCCCCGTTGCGGCGGACTTCGAAGTGGAGGTGCGGCCCGGTGGACCGGCCGGTGCTTCCGACGGTCGCGATCGCCTGTCCGGCGCGCACCGGCGTGCCGGGCGTCACGTCGAGGGTCGCGCAGTGCGCATAGCGGGTCTCGGTGCCGTCGCCGTGATCGACGATGACGCAGTTGCCGTAGCCGCCACGCTCCCCCGCGAATCGCACGGTGCCGTCCTTGACGGCGCGGATGGAGGCGCCCGCGGGCGCACCGAGATCGACGCCGGGGTGCGACTCGTGGCCCGCGCCCATCGGGTTGGCGCGCACGCCGTAGCCGCTGGTCACGCGCCGCACGAAGCTGCCCACGCTGAGGTCCGGCTCGCTCTCGGTGTGCGGCTCGGGGGTGGCGTGTGCGTGGGGCCCCGACGACGGGACCGGAGAGAAGGTGCGGGAGCCCCGGCCGTCTCCGCCGACGCCGCCGGTGCCCTCCAGCGCGCGTTTCACGGCATCCTGGAGCCCGAAGGCCCCGGTGCTCGCCACGCGCTCGCCGATCTCCTGGTCGAACAGCTGCGCGAACATGCCGGCCGCGCCGGAATTGAACGGCCCGTCCTTGCACGTGCTGCGCATGGTGGACGCGAGAAACGAGACCATGTAGGCCTCGAAGGAGCGGGCCGCGTCCGCGTCGCCGGCCCCGGCGCGCGGGTGTTCCGGCGCCGGCATCGGCGGGAGCCCGCGGTCGAGCTTGGAGATGCTCACAGCGTCTCGATCTGGGCTTGCAGGCCGCCCGCCGCCTGCATCGCCTGGAGAATGACGATGAGGTCACGCGGCGTGACGCCCATCTTGTTGAGCGCGCTGACGACGTCCCCGACGGTGACGCCCTCGATCATCTCGATGCGGCCGGCCTTCTCGTCGACCTTGACCGTCGTGTTGGACACGGCGGCGGTGGTGCCGTTCGACAGCGGCGCGGCCTGGCTCACCGCATCCTGGCGGTCGACCTCGATCGTGAGGCTCCCGTGCGCGATCGCGACGGCGCTGACCGAGATGTCGGCCCCCATGACGACGGTGCCCGTGCGCTCGTTCACGACGACCTTCGCCACGCGATCGAGCGTGACCGGCAGCACCTCGAGGGTCGCGAGCAGTTCGGTGTTCCGTCCCTTCCAGGTCTCCGGGACCCGTACGCGCACGGTGCCGTTGTCGACCGCCGCCGCATAGTCGCCGGAGAGCGCGGTGTTCACGGCCTTGACCATGGACACGGCGTTGGTGAAATCCGGCGTCGTGAGGACCCAGTCGAAGCTCTCGGCCGCGCCGATGTCGAGCGTGTTCGGGATCTCGACCTCGACGGACGCGCCGCGCGGAACCCGCGCGACCGTCGGATGATTCTTCGTGGTCGTGTCGCCGCCGCTGGTCGTCGTGTAGCCGCCGACGAGGACGGCGCCCTGCGCGGAGGCCACGGCCATGCCGTTGGCGGCGTAGAGCGGCGTCAGCAGCAGCACCCCGCCTTCCAGGGAGCGCGCGTCTCCGGTGCTGCTGACCTGCACGTCAAGGCGGCTGCCGGGACGTGAGCCCGACGGGAGGTAGGTGGTCACCATCACCATCGCGACGTTGCGGGAGCGGATGTCCTCGTCGGACATCGTCATCCCCAGGCCCTGCATGCGGTTGGCGAGGGCACGGATGGCCGCAGCGTTCTGGGCGGAGTCGCCGGAGCGGTTGAGCCCGACGACGAGCCCGTAGCCGACGAGCGCGTTGTCACGCACACCGTAGAGGGACGCGACATCCTTCACCCTCGCCGCGTGTGCGGCAGGGGAGAGGGCGAGCAGCAGGGCGAAGACCCACGTCACGTTTGCGCTATCGGTCGCATCCGTGAAAGTTTGAGGGCAATTTCACGGCTGCGTCGGAGTCAACGGGGATGACGGCACCAGCTCGGCGGGCGTCGGCACCTTCGCGGGCAACGCCCCGCCCGTCTGCTCGTAGGTCCCCGCGCGCTCCCGCCGCGATTCGGGGTCGATCGCGTCCGCCACCTCCGCACCGGTCGACGGCGATTCGACCCGGATGCGCATGGTGATGGAGCGCGCCTCACGGCTCTCGCCGGACGTGATTCCCGTCGATGCGATCATGTTGTCCGGACGCATCTGGCGACGTTCCAGGTACCTTACGACCGACACCGCGCGGGCGGACGCGAGGCCCCAGTTGTCGATGAGCGGGGAGTTGCGCAGCGGGAGGCTGTCCGCGTGCCCGATGACCTCGAGGGTGACCGGCTTTCCCGCCAGCGAGAGGGCGACCTCGCCGAGCACGGCGTAGGCCGACGGGTGCAGCTCGGCGCTGCCGACGGCGAACAACAACCGCTCGGGCAGCACCAGCGTGAGTGCCTGGTCGACCAGTCCGAGTTGGAGCACGTGGTCGGACAACGACCCCGACAGGTTGCGGCGGAGCGACTGGATGGTCGGATCCGCCGCCTCCATCGTCAGGTGGTTCGGCACGATCGACGGCATGTCCGGCGGGTGGTCCTGAAACGCCATGACGTCGAGGAGCGCGCGCGGCATGCCGCCCGTGAACGCGGCGTTCATGCCGTTCACGACGGCCTCGAGCTTCTTCGCGTCCGTACGGCTCGTGGCGTAGAGCACCGTGAAGAACGCGAAGAGCAGCGTGATGAAGTCGGCGTAGCTGACGAGCCAACGCTCAAGGTTCTCGTGCTCCTCATGCTTCTTCTTGCCCATGGGCTACGCCGCGGCCTTGGCGGCGTCGGCGCCACCCTTGGCGTCGTGCTCGTGGCCGTGCGGCATGAACGGGGCGAGCATCTCGGAGAGCTGCCGGTTGTTCGAGCCCGCCACGATGCCGGAGATCCCGACCATGATCATCTGGCGGTCTTCGGAGTCCTGCTGCGCGAGCTTCTTGAAGCGGTAGCCGAGCGGGAGGAAGATGAGGTTCGCCGAGCCGACGCCGTACACGGTCGCGACGAAGGCGACCGCGATGCCCGCGCCGAGCTTCGAGGGGTCGGAGAGGTTCGACATGACGTGGATGAGGCCGAGCACCGCGCCGAGGATCCCGACGGTCGGCGAATAGGCGCCCGCGTCCGTCCACAGCTTGGCGCCGGCGAACTCGTGGTGCTCGTGCACCTCGGCGTCGAGCTCCAGGATGCGTCGCACGTCGTCGCCGGAGTTGCCATCGACCAGCATCTGCAATCCACGGCGCAGGCGCTCGTCTCCCACGGTGGGGAGGATGTTCTCGACGGCGAGCATGCCGTCACGACGCACGACCGTCGTGACCTTGAGGATGTCCTCCCGCAACCGCACCCGGTCCGCGACCTTCGGCTTGAGGAGCGTCGGCAGCTGGCGCGCGACGGTCTTCAGCTCCGAGGGGGGCGAGCCGAGCCACACGGCGCCGATGGTGCCCCCGAACACGATCAGCGCCGCGGTGGGCTGGATCAGCGACGACAGGTGGCCGCCCTCCATCGCGTTGCCGAGCAGGATCAGGCCGAAGGAGGTGACGAGCGCGAGGATGGGATGGATGTCCACGGGTGACTCCTAGAAGGGCCAGAGCGCGTCGGCGACGCGGGTTCCCCATCCGGGACCCTGCTTGTCGGCGAGCACGCCGGCGCCGCTGAACTCGATGCGCGCCTCGGCGATGAGGTTGGACTGCACGGTGTTGTCGAGCAGGATGTCCCGCGGCCGCACGACACCCGTGAGGATGAGGTACTGCGTCTCCCGGTTGACGCGAACCTGCTTCGTCCCCCGGATGCGCAGATTGCCGTTGGGCAGCACTTCCTGGACCTGGCAGGTGATGGTCGCCTCGAGGTTGCCGGAGCGACTGGTGCGGGCCTGGCCGTCGAAGCGCGATTCGCTCGAGCCGCCGAGCCCGATCTGCGAGCCCATGTCCGGGTTGGACCGGAGGAGGGAGGTGTCGAGCCCCAGCGCGGCGTCGATGCCGAAGCTGTTCTCGCTGCGTCGTTCGGCGCGGGTGTCGGCGTCAATGTTCGTGATGGCGCTCTCCGCGACGAGGACCGTGATGAGGTCGCCGATTCTGCGGGCGTTGCCGTCCATGCCGATGAGCGCGCGCGCCTCGACCTCGCTCCACAGGGACCCCGGAGGCGAGGGTCGAATCGGTGGCGACACGATCGCCGCCGTGTCGGCCGGCGGCGCCGTCATGGGGGGCGTCGTGGCGCCCGTGGCGCACGCGATCAGGAGTGCGAGGATCACGGGGACTCCAACGCCACGGTACCGTTTCCGTGGTACACGCCGCGCTGTACGGCGCGGGTCGCCAGGTTGAGGACGCCGACCCGGGCGCCGACGAAGGCGTCTTCCAGGAGGCGTCCGGGCGCCTGCACGGTCAGTCGTCCGCCGCCGGCCTCGAGCTTCACGTCGGTGCCCGAGACCAGGTCCGGGTAGGGGCGCACGCGCGCCGTGGTGACCGGCTCCCCCGCGGCGAGGGCGACGCGGGCCTGCCACGCGCGGGGCGCCCCCGGATCCGTGGGCAGCGCGACGGGAACCTCACCGCGGATGCGGTCGCTGCCGACGCGCGCGGTGACGATCTCGACCCGCTCGCCCGTTCGCACGGCGGCGGCGGCGACGGGGACGGTCCGCGTCACCACGATGCGGGGACGCAACTGGTAGCGGGCGCCGTCCGCGACGAGCAGGACGGGGGTGGCACCCGTGAAGGTGCCGGCCGCCGGAAACTGGACGTCCCAGGCGGCGTCGCGCTGCGCGACCGCGTCCGGAAGCCCCAGCATGCCGACCTCCACGTCGGCCTCCGGCACGCTCGCGTGCCGCGCCGCCGCTTCCCGGATCGCCTGAACCGGGGTCGCCGCGAGCGCGGAGGCGAGCAGGGCGGCCAGCATGCTCAGCGCCGCAGGTTCACGGCGGTGCTGAGCATCTCGTCGGCGGCCTGGATGACCTTCGAGGAAAGCTCGTAGCCGCGCTGCGCCGTGATCATCGACACCAGCTCCTCCGCGACGTCGACGTTGCTGCCCTCGAGCGCGTACTGGAGCACGCCGCCGGAGCCGTCCTGCGTCGGCTGCGTGCGCACGACGTTGCCCGCGGCGGTGGTGGCCCGGTAGAAGTTGCCGCCGGCGGCCTCGAGCGCCTCGGGGTTCGCGAAGGTCGCGATCTCCATCGTGCCGAGCTGGACGATCTCCACGCCGCTCTGGGTCGGGACCTCGGCGGAGATCTGTCCGTCCGTCGAGATGGCGAGCTTGCCGTTGGGGGGGACCTGGATCCCCGGCACGACCTTGTAGCCCTGCTGGGTGGTGAGGTTGCCGTCCATGTCGGTGCGGAAGTGCCCGTCGCGGGTGTAGAGCGTCTCGCCGTTCGGCGTCTCGACCGCGAAGAAGCCGTTGCCGTCGATCATCATGTCGTTGGACGACGAGGTGACGACCGTGTTCCCGTTCCGGAAGTCGCGCGAGAGGGACGAGACGCGCGAGCCCCCGCCGACCTGCATCGCGTCGCCGTTGGCGCCGCGCGCCGCGAGCTTCTGGTAGACGAGGTCCTCGAACCCCTCGCGCACCTTCTTGAAGCCGGTGGTGTTCGCGTTCGCGATGTTGTTCGCGATGTTCTCGACCTTGAGCTGGTTGGCCGACATGCCGGTGGCGGCGGTGTAGAGTGCGCGCATGATCAGCCTCCGGCGACGCGGTTGAGGCGGCTCTGCATCTCGTCGCTCGTCTGCATCGCCTTTTGTTGTGCCTCGAAGTAGTGCTGGGCTTCGATGAGCTCGACCATCGCCCGCATCGGGTCGGCGTTGCTCGCCTCCCGGACGCCCTGGAGGACCGAGACGTTCTCGGCGGCGCTCTCGACGCCAGACCAGCGGTTGCCGCCGACCTGCGCCGCGTCCCGCAGGCGCACGAGCCGCACGCGGCCGACGTCTCCCGACGTCGCCCCGACCACGTTGCCTTCGGCGGAGACGGTGAAGCGCTCGTTGGGGTCGAGGCGGATCGTGCCCGCTTCGCCGAGCACGGCGGTGCCCTCCCGCGTCACGAGCTCGCCCTCGTTGGACAGCAGGAATCCGCCGTCGCGGGTGTAGGTGCCGTCCTCGAGCGCGAAGAACGCGTCACCCCGCACCGCGAGGTGCGTCTGGACGCCGTCCTGCACGACCATGCCGTCCTGCGTGTTGTAGGACATGCCGGCGATCTCCGCGAACGCCGAATCCAGCGGGCTGTTCTCGTTTCCGCCCGGGGCGAGCTGGAACACCATGCGCGCCTCGCGGAAGCCCGGCGTGTTGGCGTTCGCGACGTTGTTCGCGACCACCTCGAGCTGCCGCCACGCGAGCGAGGCGCCGGAGTACGCGGTGTAGAGCTCACGGCTCATGCGGCACCTTCCACGGAGAAGAGCTCGACGTCCACCTCGCGGCCGAGGGCCTTGCGGAGGCGCGTGCGGGCGTCGGAGAGGATCTGGCACACGCGCGACGGGGTGACCTCGAGCACGGCGCCGATTTCGGCGAGCGACAGGTCGCGCGCGTAGTACAGCAGGATGACGTTGCGCTCGCGCTCCGGCAGCCGCGCGATCGCTTCGCGCAGCGTGGCGCGCGCGTCGCGGGCGAGCATCACGCGCGTCGCCTGCGGCTCGCTCACGACGGCGTCGGTGTCGAAGCCGTCTTCCCCGGCAGGGGTGGGCAAGTCGACCAGCTCGACGGCCTGCACCATGTCGCGGATCTGCCAGTAGGTGTCGAGGTCCACGCCCATCGCCTGGGCGATCTCGCGGTGCGTCGGCTCGCGACCGGCGGCCTCGTGTGCGACCTTGACGGCCTTCTCCAGGTCGCGGAGGAGCTGCCGCTGACGCCGGGTGGTCCCGCCCGCCGCGCGCACGGCGTCGAGCATCTGCCCGAGGATCCGGTAGCTGGCGAAGCTGGTGAACTCCACGCGGTGGCTGGCGTCGAAGCGGTCGAAGGCTTCCAGCAGGCCGATGATGCCGTAGCTGACGAGATCTTCGGGCTCGAGGGGGCAGTCGTCGCCCGCCTGCTCGCACACCCGCCGGGCGAGCGTCAGGATCTTCCGCTGGTAGCGCTCGCACACCTCTTCCCGCGTCATGCCTTCGACGCGGCGGAACTCGGGCGGGGTGCGGTACGCGCGAAGGTACACGGGGGCCTCGGGGGTCGGTCCTTCTCGGTATCGGTCGCCAGCGGGCCCGCTTTAGCTTTTTCGTCGCCCGACCGCGGTGCGCGCGGAGGTTCGACGCGCCTCAGCTGCGGCCGCGGCCGCGCTCGCTGAGCGACAACTCGCCCACGCGTTGCAGCGACGTCCCCGCCACGATCTCCGCACCGGACAGCACCGGGACGCGCGGCATCTCCTTCTCCAGGAGGCGGCGCACGGGTGCGCGCGCGAGCGGCGGGACGATGAGCACCAGCTCGGAGTTGCCGGTCCATTGCTCCGTCCACGTGCGCATCTCGCGGACGAGCTTGCGCGACGCCTCGGGCTCCAGGACCAGCTGCATGGTGCCGCCGTCGCCGCCCTGCAGCCCGCGCACGACGGTGTCCTCGGCGTCCGGGGCGAGGGCGACGTAGTGCAGCACACCATCCTCGCCGAGGAACCGTGCGGTGATCGAACGGGCCATGCGGGCGCGCACGAACTCCGTCAGGACGTCGGCGTCGCGCGTGCGAGGCGCGTACTCGGCCAGCGCCTCCAGGACGCCCTGTGCGTCGCGGACGCCCACCCCCTCGGCGATGAGGTTGCGGAAAACCCGGAGCACCGCGGCGCGCGGGAGGGGATCGGGAACGAGCTCCTCGACGAGACGCGGATTCGACGCGCTCACGCGCTCGAGCGCGTCGGTGAGCTGCTGGCGTCCGAAGAGCTCGTGGGCGTAGCGCCGGAACAGGTCGTCGAGGTGCGTGGTCAGCACGGTGACGGCGTCCACGACGGTGTAGCCCTGACCCTGCGCGCGCAGGCGCATGCCCTCGCCCACCCAGAACCCGCGCAGTCCGTAGACGGGGTCGACGCCGGGCGTGCCCTGGAGCGGCCCGGTCGCGGTGCCGGGGTCGAGCGCGAGCAGCTGGCGTGCGACGAGGCGTCCGGATCCGATGGCCTCGCCGCGCAGGAGCACCCGGTACTGTCCGCCGGTGAGGCGGACCTCGTCCTTGAGGCGCACGGATGGGATGAGCACGCCGAGGTCGCGCGCCACCTGGCGGCGGATCTTCTCGACCTTCTCGACGAGCGCCCCGCCACGCGTCTCGTCGACGAGGTACACGAGGTCGAGGCTGACCTCCACGACGAGCGGATCGACGCGGAGGACCTCCTCGATGGGCGGCTCGGCGGACTTCCCCGGGGTCGTGCCGCCGCCCGCGGCGGCGCCGGCCGGCACGGGTCCGCCGGCGAGAGAGGGTGCGGGCTGGGCGTTCTCCTCGCGCATGGCCCAGGCCGCGCCCCCGAGGACGACCGCGATGAGGGCGAACGGGAGCCGCAGCCCCGGCACCAGCACGAAGCATGCGGACAATCCCGCCAGCATCGCGATCGCGCGCGGGTTCGACAGCATCTGGTTGCCGAACTGCGAATCGAGCGAGGTGACCTCGGGATCGTTCACGCGCGTGACGAGCAGGCCCGCCGCAGCGGACGTGATCAGCGCGGGAACCTGCGTCGCGAGGCCATCCCCGATGGTGAGGACGGTGTAGTTGCTCAGCGCCTGCACGATCGTCAGGTCGTTCATCACGACGCCGATCACCACCCCCGCGAGGATGTTGATCAGCATGATGAGGATCGCGGCGATCGCGTCGCCCTTGATGAACTTGCTTGCGCCGTCCATCGCGCCGTAGAAGTCGCTCTCGCGGGCGACCTCCGCGCGCCGCGCGCGGGCCTGCTTGTCGTCGATGAGGCCGGCGTTGAGGTCCGCGTCGATCGCCATCTGCTTGCCGGGCATCGCGTCGAGGGTGAAGCGCGCGGCGACCTCGGCCACGCGACCCGCGCCCTTCGTGATGACGACGAAGTTGATGACGAGGAGGATGCAGAAGAGGATGAAGCCGACGACGTAGTTGCCGCCGACCACGAAGTTTCCGAACGCCTGGATGACGTGCCCCGCCGCGTCGGTGCCCTCCGCGCCGTGGAGCAGGATCAGGCGGGTGCTCGCGACGTTGAGCGACAGGCGGAAGATCGTGGTGATCAGGAGCACGATCGGAAAGGCGCTGAAGTCGACCGGCTTCACGACGTAGAGCGAGACGAGGAACACCAGCAGCGAGACCGTGATGGAGATCGCCAGGAGCACGTCGAGCATCAACGGCGGCAGCGGCACCATCAGGATCGCGAGCATCCCGAACACGCCGGCGGCAAGGGCGACGTCGCCGTTCGCGCGGACGCGTCGCAGCAGGGTGGAGGGCGCGGCGGAAGCCATCGATTCGGCTATCGGTATCCGCAGCGCATCATTGAGGAAAAATCAGCGTGCACGGCGCCGACGCACCATGCCGAGCGCCAGCACCCCCGCGACCAGTGCGTGCGCGCCCGGGGCCGAGCCGGTCCCGCACCCGCATCCGCCCGGCTCCCCCGTCATCGACGCGGCGCCGACCGGGTCCGGCGACAGCCCGGCCCCGCTGTCGGCGTCGACCGTGCCGGCGATGTCGTTGGTGTCCGCTGTCTCCGGGGCGCCCGTGTCGTCGCCCGGGCGGGACCGGTACGCGAATGGTCCGGCGAGGACGGCGAGGGCGAAGGTCAATGCCGCGAGGAGCTGCATCATGGACCATGCTCCGGGGTCGGGGAGGATTCGTCGGGGAGCGTCGCGTGCAGGTGGACCGGCTGCTGGTTGCGACGGAACCGCATGTTGAGCAACTCGATGCTGATCGAGAACGCCATCGCGAAGTAGACGTAGCCCTTCGAGAGGTGCTGGCCGGTGCCTTCGGCGACGAGCAGGACGCCGATGAGCAGCAGGAACGAGAGCGCCAGGATCTTCATCGAGGGGTGGCGCTCGACGAAGTCACCGATGGCGCGCGCCGCGAGCAGCATGACCCCGACCGCCACGACCATCGCGACGATCATGACCCACAGGTGCTCGGCCATTCCGACCGCGGTGATGACGCTGTCGAGCGAGAACACGATGTCGACGAAGGCGATCTGAACGAGCATCGCCATGGGCGCCGCGCCGCGTGGCCCGCCGTGCGCCTCCGGGAGGGCCTCGTCGGGTCCGCCCTCGAGCTTCGCGTACATCTCGTGGCTCGCCTTCGCGATGAGGAACAGGCCCCCGAGAAGGAGGATCAGGTGCCGGCCGGTGGTCGGATGGCCGAACGCCGTGAACAGCGGCGTCGTCAGGCCCATGATCCAGGAGATGGCAAACAGCAGGCCGAGACGGGAGAGGAGGGCGATGGCGATGCCGAGGCGCCGTGTCTGCTCGCGCACGGCGGCGGGCAGGCGGCCGACCAGGATCGCGATGAAGATGATGTTGTCGACACCGAGGACGATCTCCATCGCCGTCAGCGTCGCGAGCGCGATCCAGGTGTCCGGGCTGCTGAGGGTCGAGAGCAAGGGCGGGCCTCCACCGAGTCATTAACCGGCGCATCCGCAGCGGGCGGCGTCACTGCTGGTGAGACTCCTACGTTATATTTACATGGTGGCGTCGTTCTCACGTGGGACACGCGGGGGCTTGGTGCCGACACGATGAATTCATCAAGAAGTGCGCGCGCCCGCTCGGTGGCCGATCGATCCGCGCCCGGTGGGACTCTCTGAGGGAAGGCGAACGTTCATGCGTCGCGAAGGTCTCACGGAAAATCGTGAGGTCCGGAAAAAAGGCCTCAACTCCTTCCGCCACCCGCCGATAGCGGGGTCGGCGGGAATTCCCTCGCCACCCAACGCCCGGCAACGGGCTCAAGCCATCGAGGTACGAACACCATGGCGATCAATGTCAGGACCAATGTTGCCGCCGGGGGTGCCCTCGGTGACCTCAACAAGACCACCCGCGCGCTCGGTCGCTCTTTCGAGCGCATCTCGAGCGGCCTGCGCATCGCGCGCGCTGCCGACGACGCGGCTGGGCTGGGTGTCGCCGAGAACCTTCGCGCTGCCCACACCTCCGCGACCGTAGCGGCCCGCAACATCAACGATGGTCTCTCGGCCATCAGCGTGGCGGAAGGCGCGACGAACGAGGTCTCCAACATCCTCATCCGTATGCGCGAGCTTGCGGTCCAGGGCTCCAACGGCGTGCTCGGCACCACCGAGCGTGGCTACATCGAGACCGAGATGGACTCGCTCTTCTCGGAAATCGGTCGCATCTCCGACGCCACCAGCTTCAACGGCGTGCCCCTCACCGACGGCACGAACGCCTCCCTCGACATCCAGGTCGGCATCGGCGACAACAGCAACTCCGCTGACGTCATCACCGTGTCCTTCACGGATCTCGCGCAGGGCACGACGTTCAGCACGCTGAACACCACCGTTGCGGCGCTCGACTCCACGGACGGCACCACCTTCCAGAGCCTCATCACCGACCTCGACACCGCGCTCGACTCCGTCAACACGGCGCGCGCCCAGTACGGTGCCTCGGAGAACCGCCTCAACAGCGCGCTCAACTCCATCGAGACCTTCGGTGAGGCCACCCGCGCCGCCGAGAGCAGCATCCGTGACGCCGACTTCGGCTACGAGACCGCGCAGCTCTCCGCGAACCAGATCCTGCAGCAGGCCGGCACCACCGTCCTCGCGCAGGCCAAGAACATCAACCAGTCGGCGCTCTCGCTCCTCCAGTAGGTGTGTGGGCCCGTGACGCCGCCCCGCTCGGGGCGGCGTCCGCCATTTTTGGGCTCGACGTCGGCGGCCGCTGTGGGGTAGCCTCCCGTCAGGAGGTACGTTCATGGCCATCAGCATTCGGAACGCGTCGACGTTCGCGGCGCTCAACAACACCAATCGCGCATCGCGTGCGGCCTCGCGCTCCATGGAGCGTCTCTCGAGCGGCTACCGAATCGCGCGCGCCGCGGATGACGCGGCGGGGCTCGGGATCGCGGAAAATCTTCGGGCCTCCTACCGATCCTCGGACGTAGCCGCGCGCAACATCGCCGATGGGCTGTCCGCCGTGTCCGTCGCCGACGGTGCGACCTCCGAGGTCGGCGACATCCTCGTCCGCCTCCGGGAGCTGGCGGTGCAGGGGTCGAGCCAGACCCTCGGCACGACCGAGCGTGGATACCTCGAGAGCGAGGCGGACAGTCTCCTCTCGGAGATCTCCCGGATCTCCGGCGCGACGGAGTTCAACGGGAAGACGCTGACCGCAACCACGGGCGGGCTCAGCCTCAGCGTCCAGGTCGGCATCGGTTCGGACGCGACGTCGGACGTCCTGTCCATCAGCTTCGGCGATCTGAGCACGACCGGTACGTTCAGCGCACTGAACACGACGGTCGGGGCGCTCGACGCCTCGGACTACACTTCGTTTCGTGACCTGATCGACGACGTGGACGACGCGCTCGATTCGGTGAACACCACCCGCGCGACGTACGGTGCGGCGGAGCGTCGCCTCGACATCTCCCAGGCGTCCGCAGAGAACTACTCGGCCGCCGCGCGCGAGGCGGAAAGCGCCATCCGCGACGCCGACTTCGGCGCCGAGACGATGGAGTACTCCCGCCAGCAGGTGCTGCAGCAGGTCGGCGTGGCCGTGCTCGCGCAGGCGCGGACGCTCAACCAGAGCGTGGTGTCGCTGCTCCAGTAGTCCGCGCGTCGCCGTGGCCGGGAGCGTCTTCGGGCGCTCCTGGCTTTGTTTTTGGGCCGTTCGGGGCGGTGGGTGAGAGGTGCGAAAGAAATTTCGCCCCCGCCTTCAAAAAAAAGCTCAACATCCAGAGAGCCATTCCGATAGGGGGTGCAGGCAGGGCGGATGTCCCGCCGCCACATCGAACGACTGCAGGAGGGCCCCATGGGCATCAACGTGAAGACCAACCTGGCCTCGATGACGGCCAACCGGCAGCTGGGTCAGACCACTCGCGCGCTCGGTCGCTCGTTCGAGCGGCTGTCCAGCGGTCTGCGTATCTCCCGCGCCGCCGACGATGCGGCCGGCCTCGGGGTCGCGGAGAATCTTCGCGCTGCCCACACGTCCGCGCGCGTCGCGGCCCGCAACATCAACGACGGCATCTCGGCCATCGGCGTGGCGGAGTCGGCGACGAACGAAGTCGCCAACATCCTGGTGCGCATGCGTGAGCTGGCGGTGCAGGGCGCCTCGGGTGTCCTCGGGACCACCGAGCGCAGCTACATCGATACCGATGCCAACCAGCTGATCTCGGAAATCTTCCGTCTGGCGTCCAGCACGCAGTTCAACGGCGTCGGGCTCACCAACACGGCCGGTGACCTGCTGATCAACGTCCAGGTCGGCATCGGCGACAATGCGTCGAACTTCGACGTCATCGGCGTCACTTTCGCTGACCTGTCGATCGCCGGCACGTTCTCGACGCTCAACACGACCGTCGCGGCGCTCGACCAGGCCGACCCGCTCTCCTACTCGGACCTGATCACCGAGCTGGACACGGCGCTCGAGTCGGTCAACACGGCCCGCTCGCTCTACGGTTCCGCGGAGAACCGACTCGGCAGCGCCCTGAACAGCATCGAGTCGTTCGCCGAGACCTCGCAGGCGGCCGAGTCCCGCATCCGCGACGCGGACTTCGGGTACGAGACCGCGCAGATGTCGGCCAACCAGATCCTGCAGCAGGCTGGCACCGCCGTCCTGGCGCAGGCGAAGAACATCAACCAGTC
>JACCDP011132594.1_pt1 | contig 20803 bp, 3 predicted proteins | sample 7445841 | NCBI WGS metagenome assembly JACCDP01 (sample SAMN15323441, study PRJNA562643) | freshwater metagenome | isolation source: river surface water | place: USA:Blue River Watershed | collected 2017-08-17
ATTATAAAAATAGCAGCGTAGCGCATAATTAAAATAAAAATATAAATTACAAAAACTTTTTGAAAATCTGAAAAAAACTAAATTATGCGCTATGCTGCTCTTTTTTATGTTTATGGTAATGTATTCATTAATCCTTCAATAAATACTCTTAGCAGTTTATGATACCTATATTTAGTCTTCATAGAGGCCTTAAAGCATATGCTAATAGTTCTATATAACATTATAAAAATAGCAGCGTAGCGCATAATTAAAATAAAAATATAAATTACAAAAACTTTTTGAAAATCTGAAAAAAACTAAATTATGCGCTATGCTGCTCTTTTTTAAGTCTATGATATACTTTTCATTGAACCTTCCATAAATACTCTTAGCATTCTATGATACCGCTATACACCCTTGAAGACTATATAGAACTATTAGCCTCTACTTTCGCCATAAGTACCTCAATGCGCCTATTCTGTTCTTCAATCTTCGCCTTATTGTTCTGCAGCTGTCTATACAAGTCATGTGTAGCACAGACATTTAATGTGTATACATAGCTCTTATCGAGTGTATGGAAGTCATCTACAACAGTTCCATATACAAATACCTTTTCTTCCTCAAACTCTTTATTCACTCTAACTATCATATCTGCGACTTGTATGACTTCACAGCGAACTCGCTCATTACCTATGACTACATCAATCAAACAGCCAACAAATACTTTATCAGAAACACTCATATCAAATACCAACACACTCTTATCTTGTACTCTAGCCTCCTTGAATATATTGGGAATACACTCTGTTTGCACGCTAACAGCATTCGGTATGACATCCCCAATCTGCTGTGCTATGAAACCATACACACTCCTCTCGCCGCGTCCTTTATCAATATAGTTGTAGGTCTTCGGCTCAATCTTCAATATCTGCTCCAAAGCAGCCAAATCATCAATGTCCCTAATATTCTTTTTTATTCTGGCATCAGAACTACTAATAACCCCAGTCTGCGCCCAAATACTATTATTGGTCTTTATGCTATTCAATGTGCTATCACTGGTATATATCTCCAACGTAGCAGTCGGCATAGAAGTACCTATGCCAACATTTCCCTCAGTGTAATAAATGTTCCTATTAAACGATCCATTAGTATATAAATAGTAATCCTTCGATTTCATCCACCTGTTGGCGTCCGTTATCTCACTATATGTAGTATAGGCAGTATTCAAAACTGATGTTCCACCACTAGCATATACATTCAGTATATTACTTGTAAAGCTCCCAGTATTATATATTCTGAAGTCTTGTATTAATACACTCTGCACTTCATTCTCGCTTTTGATAATATAAATGTTGCTATCACGAACCAGTTCCTTATTGCCATTATTAAATATGACATTCATAGTATTGATACCTCCAACACCTAGCTGCGATACTCCAACTAATATATCAGTTCCTGTAGCATTTCTCACAAACGCAGGCAACAATGCATTGCTAGTGCCTCCATTTCCTAACTGTCCGTAGTTTCCATAATTGCTAGAGTAACTCAGATCTCCTCCTCCACATGCCATCACACTCCCATCATATCGCAAGAAATACGAACTATTGGCATTATTAGCAACCTGTATGACACCACTAATCGTACCTACTCCATCAGTACTCATAACACGCATAGCATAAGGCAAATTCACATTGTTATTTCGCCCAAGCTGACCGAAACCATTAAAACCACATCCATAGACTACGCCATCTCCTCGTAAGAATAAAGTATGCATGCTATAACCATTAGCAGCAATTTGTGTTATATTTGTCAAAACCCCGGAACCAGCTATGCCGCGTACTTGTACTACTGTATTCCTCTGACTAACACTATTATCACCAATCTGTCCGAAACTGTTACCACCGCAGGCATAACATGTTCCATCATTTGCCAGGAATACAGATGTAGTAGCATTCGTACACACTTGCCGTATATTACTAAGCACTCCGCTACCGCCTACACCTAATACAGATACCACAGCATTCCTCTGGCTAACACTATTATCTCCCAGCGTTCCAAATACATTGTTGCCGCAACCTACAACAGTTCCATCAGTCCTCAAAAACAGACTAACGCAATTATCACCAAAACCTCCTGCTGCTGCTCGAACACCAGTCAAAAACCCAGTACCTCCTACACCTACTACTTGCACTACTCTGTTCCTCTGTATAACAGTATTATCACCCAAATTACCATACACATTCATACCACAGCCATAGACAGAACCATCACCCTTGACAAAATGCGACCAAGACATACCACAACTAATTGCCCTAACATTCTGTATTCCGCCGCTTCCGCCGCTTCCAGCTACATCCAATACAGCAACAAACTTATCAGTTCCAATGACACTGCCAATGCCTAGCTGTCCGTAGAGATTTTGGCCGCAACTGAAGACACTGCCATCAAATCTCAATATGACTGTATGCGAAGCTCCATTACATATACTACTGACCCCACGCATATATCGATAATTATTTAAATCAAATACGCTCTGTGGCAGCAAATTATTAGCTACATAAGGTACTATATAATTGCTAGTATACTCTTCAGTCCACATTGCAATCATATTTACATTATAATTACTACCAGCAACAACAATATAATTGCTACTAGCCCCAACACTATAATTGCTTCCAGCAACAACAGTATAATTGCTACCAAGAAGAACAGTATAATTACTACTCGCCTCAACACTGTAATTACTCATCATATCCATAGTATAATTGCTTCCAGCAACAATAGTATAATTGCTACTCTCTTCAATAGTATAATTACTTGCCATATCTACGCTATAATTGCTAGTCTCGTTATCACCATAATTGCTAGTCATATCAACAGTATAATTGCTTGCCATATCCAGGCTATAATTACTACTCAACTCCACAACATAATTACTCGTCATATCCACAACATAATTGCTACTATCCGCATAACTATAATTGCTACTCTCCATAACACTATAATTGCTCGTCATATCTACGCTATAATTACTAGTCTCCAGTACAGTATAATTGCTAGTCATCCCGACATTATAATTGCTTGTCATAACCATAACATAATTGCTCGTCAGACCAACATTATAATTACTACCTTCATATATGTAGCTACCAAATTGGTAATTCGAAGTGGTTGCAAACTCCAACTTAAAGGCATATGTCCTATTACCCATAGCACTGCCATAAGAATATGTGCTTCCAACTGACATATTAACAGCAGAACTCATAGAATAAGTAGTTTGTGCTACCGCATTCGTAGTATCATAACTAATAACACCTGCATTTGTAGTAGTCAGTGTTCCATCCTTCCAGGCAAATCTATAATTGTTTGTCAAGAAGATATTAGAAGCTCCAACAGTATCAAATGCAAATGTTTGCAGTCCTGAAACACTAATAGTCCTAGATCTACCAGCACCTCTCAATATATAATTGGTACCTCCCGTAAACTCTAACACAAGAGGCGTCACTGTTCTGCCTGTGGTTCCTGCAAAAAATCCCCAATTAACGAGCGTTGAACCATCTGGCTGTCCCATAGGTAGCATGTTAACATAGGTAGTATTCCCACCATCTAAAGACCCCCTATTCACACATCCGTTGTCAAATAAATATACAGATTGGCCCCATCCCAATAAACTGGCATTTATAGTTCCCCCTGGTTTCAACAAAATGTTATTACTAATCATAGAAGGTATATATGTCTTATCATATAACAAAGCAGTCTGGTTTCTTATGTCGGCATTCAATGCATTATAATTTTGATAATTAACATAATGGCTAACAAGAGAATAATAATCACCAGAATACGTTTCTAGCCTGATATACTTATGATGCAAATGCTTCTTCACCACCCTACCATAAACCTTGCTATGGAACTTGTAGTAGCCTGCAGGTATATAGATAGGTAAATCCGTAGTCTTATTCAAACCATTCAATATATTTGTATCAGCAGCTAATATATTGGATCCATAGTAATTAGCAACCAGTGTGAAATCTCTGACAGTCTTATCAGCATCTGTTCCTATATAAAACTCTGCAGTCAATTCATTCTGTATGTCATTTACGAAATAATAAAACCCTTCATCAAGTTTCACATTTGCATCCATCTCCGTCAATACAAAATCACTATTATACATATTGCTACCAACAAAAGCACCATACAGATAATTGCTGCCATCATATCTGAATGCATATTCGGGATCCCCTCCAGACACATTGGAAGATATCTTGTAGCTGTAATACATATCAGAACCATCAATTAGTAATCTGAAGTCAGCACTACCCGTAGCAGTCTTTGACATTATACTAGGGAATAGATATGGAACATTCGAAGTAGCCAGATATTGTCTTACTAGATTGCTGCTAAAATACGTATTTGTAAACACTGCTCCTGCAACAATCTCACGCTCATCTCTATAAATATTATTGGCAACATTATTGCCTCCAATATACATACCACCAAACGGTACATTGTCAGGAGCTACGAGATTGCTATACGATATACTCTGACTAGTATTAATGGCATTAGCAGCTGCGTATATTTGCTGAACCACCCCATTGAAATACAGCTGAATAGTTGCCATGCCGTTCCCAGTTATATTTACCATGATATCCACATTATACCAAGTATTCTTCAAAATCCTCGCCCTAGAAACAATCGCTATATCACTACCAAGCAGGATATACATAACACCAGCAACTACTTTCACCATAATCCGGCTACTGCTTCTTCCGCCAACATAATAAAGAGAGGCATTATTAATGTCATTTGTCTTGAATAGGAAATGTATTGTAAAACCATTTGCATCAATATTTCTCATCATTCCATATAGCTCGCTGTAATTCACATTATATACAAATGTATCCCTGCCAGAGCTCAAAGCAAATCTATTTTGGTTGGCACTATTACCTTCTACATTAAACTTATCAGAAGCATAAATACTGAGTATCTCGTCCCCTCCTAATGCTCTATTATATATCCTGAAGTCATCTATATTACCATTAAAGTAATTGTATACACCATCTACAGGATTAACATTCCTTCCAATCAATATATTGGAATAATTGCCAGACCCAGCATATGGCATAGGCTGCTTCTCTTGCGCCAATAAACCATTTGTATAAACTTTCCAAGTTGCATCATTATCATCTGTGTTATATTTATATGTCATTGTATACAATATTCCCTTGTTATAAATGTTCGGATGACTGACTGCAATACTTGTGAGAACCCCGTCTTTTACGACACTGGTAGTTATAGTATTTGATTCCAAAAAGACATTCAGACCATTGCTGCTATTAATTCGAGCATCAAACAAACATTTCTTGCTACTTATAGAACTTGCAGTATACAGGCCTATTTCATTGATATTAATATTATAACGCGAGTTAATCAGCAAAGCATAATATCTGTACGCAGTCAAACTACTGCTAGCTACAACTAAGTTCTGTATATTGGCAGAATAACTCAGACTTCCATCATAACTTCCCAATAAATCCCATAAGACATTCGTATTATTCAGCGCATTCGCAGCACTACAGCCATATAACTTCATAGATACAGCATAGGATAAAGAAGTTGTACTTGCAGGTGTCATTAGAGAAACCTGCATGTAATTGATAGCAGCATTTGTCAATATATCAAACTTCACAAACTCCCCGCTATTACCGCCAAATTCTATATATTTATCTGCAGGATACATAACGACAATATTATAGGCAGTTGTAGACAACCCCCCATAGACTAGATTAATCTTACTACCACCTACATTTACCAGCAGAGGTGTCTTGCTACTACCTGTACTTGTAGAAATATTGAGCTGTCCGTAATTATTATTTCCGACTACATATACTGACCCTCTATCATTTGTATAGAATGTATGATCCCCCGCAGTTGCCACATCTACTATCTTCGAACCTGTCCATACGCTCGAAGTCATTTCTATAAATGTACTTTGCGTAGAAGTGGTATTCGGCATACTGATAGGGTTGTTGCCGTATCCATATACGGTTCCGTCATCTGCAAGAGCAAAGGCACAGTTCCCAGGCGAGAATGATACCTTGATTATCCTTTTATTTGAAGGAATAGAACTCTCCAGGAATGGAACAGTGCCTCTGACACCTACTGAATATAATAAACCAGCCTTAGTTATCATATAAGTCTGATCGCCAGCACAATATATACGAATAACATTTGACAAACTAGTAAATAACGTCCATGCAGTCTGATTGGTATTATTACCTGTTCCCAATTGTCCGTTATTATTATATCCTATGGTGAATATAGCACCACTTTCTGTTATTATATATGTATGGTAATTCCCAGTAGCCACATAAACTACTTTCTCGCCATTCCATCGTGAAGCAGATATTAGCACAGGCGTGTTTTGCGTAGTATTATTACCATTACCTAGCTGCCAGTAGCTGTTATCACCATAGCTATATAAAAGCCCACTTTCTGTTACAAAGTACGTACTTCTCCCAGAAGCAACAAAGGATATCTTTTCGCCGCCAAAATTATTACTATTTATCCATGTCAGACCAGTTTGCTGTATATAATAGGCACGCCCCATGTCTGTTAATATATGCACGTACCACCCAGTCGTAGTGGCAGTACCTGCTATCACTGTTATAGTCTCATTAAAACTGGCAGGAACTATGATAGGGACATATCCTACAGTCCTATTTGTAGTAGAATTGTCTCCTAGTTGCCCTACATTATTATAGCCTATTCCATACATTTGCGTGTAGGAATTGATATTCAATGAATTGCTAGTATTATCAAAACATCTCCAGCAATCTATATTGGAGAATGTAGACGAAGTACAATAAATATTATTATCATTTGATGTATATACCCTACCTGGATACTTAATACCAATATCAGAACCCTTGACCCACATGCTAATAGTAGTATCACCACCCCCGAAATTATAGAAATTCGGCTGCAAATATGCAAAGGAATTATTAGAAGCTGTTAAAGCTAATGAGGCATACCCAGAGTAATAATTAGTAAAATCGAAACTTGTATTTGAAGTAAATATGATATTATTTGCATAAGATATAACAGGTTCATTGTATATTCCCTTGTCAAGTTGACTTACAATTATATTGGAAGAGCCCATTATTTCTGGTGTATATAGCCTAACATCTTGTAGCTTAACCTCGAAATTACTGTCATATAAATACAAATTGGTAGATGATAATTCGTCAAAGACTTTCGTAAATCCATCATTTATAATAGGAGGTATGTCGCTATATCTGATAGTATTTAAATATAGCCATTCGCCACCAGTAGCAACACTGTATATTTTCTTATAAATAGTTTGTGTATTATTAAGTAATGTAAGATATGCACCACTCTTAATGTAAACATTATTATTCTTATCCAATAATATTAATGGATATTTAGGTGTACTAGAAGTTCTTGTATTTTTGCATGCATGAATATCAATAATCCCTTTCAATGCACCAACACCATTCGTATTCATAACCTCTTTTAAGACATTAGTATTATTTGTAGTGCCTATTCCGAGAATACCACCTGTATTGTATCCTGTTGCATAAACTCCTGTTTCATTTGTTAATAATAATGTGAATATATTACCTGCAGAAATCTTGATAATATTGTTGGCAAAACCTATTCCATTTAAACCTTGCATTCTAGTAACTGTTGTAACTGTGTTATTATGTCCCAATCCTAATTGTCCGTACGTGTTGTTTCCTATACAATATACTTCATTAGTACTTGATAAGAATATTGTAAATAACAGACCTCCAGATACCTCTTTTATATTGGATAAAACACCATTACCATTTACTCCAGGAACATATGAAGCTATGAAACCTGTTGAAACTAATGCCTGTAATACATTATAATTCTTGTCAATCATATATATCGTACTACTATCTGCATAGTCGGATTTTTGTTGTGCTGAAATTTTTATTATATCAGTTATATCAGATGTATTAGAAGGATTTCTAATATATCCAGGCGAACCATAATAACTATTACGTGAATAATATACTTTTCCTGCTTGTGTTAAAAATAATGAAACACCTCCATCCGTTAGATATGCTCCTGCTACATCAATAATCTTGTCAGGTAATGCCGTAATTTTTGTAAATGTATAAATTGTTGAATTACTAATCAAACTCATTCTTTGATCTCCATAACCTGTAAAATATACAGATCCATCATCTAGTAAAAACAAATTCAATGAATAAAAATCAGCATAATATATGCTCGCATACATTTTAATAACTTTATTTGTACTCGGAATATTTTGTAAATCTTGCAAATTATTTACAGCATTGCCAACATTTATTCCATAAGGATACGAATTAGTACTTTCTCCCATAATCAATATTCCGTAATTAGAACCAGATATTATTGGGTTTGACATAGATGTTCTATAAATAACATTAGAGCTATTGATAAACAGTTTAGAATTGATATCAATCATATTATTGCGAATGTCATCATTTAGATCACTATAAGCACTATAATTCATAGCAGTATCTAATATTCCATAATATGCACCGGTATATGCAGTATATTGATAATATTTTGCAATCAAGATTTTTGCAATATTAGCAGTTTTTCGTAATGTCTTCAATGTAAATTTGTAGTATCCTTCACATAATTTTATAGGGTATTGCAGAACAGATGAATTGTTAATACTATTAGAAGGTACAGCTATGTCCCCATTATAGTAAGATGCGACTATAACCTCATTATTCATATTAAAATTATTGATACCTCCAATTATTAACTCTGCAGTCATATCATTTTGTAAATCTAATGCAAAATAATAATAGCCTTCTTGAAGATAAACATTAGCCTTTGTTTCTAAGTAAACATTTTGCAATTCATTAATATCAATTGCATTTGCAGTAAAATTATTGCTGTTGTTGATAAAATATGTATTATTTACTAGGTTATTTGATGTCAAAATAGTACTATTTGCAAATGCATATAACTTATTACTGATAGCATCATTAACATAAGTATTAAAAATTGCTGATGTTGTAGCTGAATTGATGAGAATATTTGGCAAACTGACAGGAACTTTAAATTGATTAAATGTACCAGTAAAATCATAATATGAAGTATTACTTGAAAAGTATATAGCTGTAGTTATAGCACCTAATGAAACATTAGAATTATTATAAGAATTCTTTGGATTATATGCACCTATATACATAGCAATATTGTCTGTGCCATTAATAATACCCTTGTAATCATAAGCTTGGTCTTGTCCGATATTGAGTACATTTTGATATTTTCCGACTATAGCCTGTTTAACCTTATTAATATACAATTCGAAATAAATGCGTCCTTTGTCAAGTTTTGCCACTAAGTTCACAATATACCATACATTTGGGTATATATCATTTACACTACGTATTTCTATTTGATATGTAGCATCATTTAAAATACATACAATATATCCATAATAAACAAAAATATTAATATACGATTTACTTTCACTACCTATATAATATATAGGCACGTTTGATAATCTTTGAGCTTTGAATGCAAAATGCAAGACAAATCCAGATTTGTTTATGAGTTTCAGCAAAGTAGTAATATTATTTGTATCAACAGTATATACGTACCTATTAAATAATGTGCTTAACCCGTACAAATTGTTAGCACTATATTCTACAAGCTCGGTATTCAAATATGTGAAATTATTGATTACAGGATATATAGGAGCAATATTTGAAGAGTTATTAAAGAGAATGTATTTATCACTATCAGCATATGCAAGCATTTTCTTGTCTACGAAATTAAGGTATACCAATGGAATGCTAGCATCAAATAAGGTATTCTTATAGTCATTATCAAAATTGAACCAAGATACCATACTGTTTGTATGATTTGTAAATGTAAAATATTTCAAGGTCTTTGTACTTATCCTTATAATATCATCATTATTCAAGCTCTTCCTATATACTCTGAAGTCATCAATAAACCCTCCAAAATAGCCCGTATTGTAAAGACTGCCAACATAATTATAAGAATAACTAGCACTGGTAGGATAGAATCTGTCTCCTTCGCTTGTATAGATATTCAATCCATTCAGATAAACATACCAACTTGCTGTGCTATCACTGCCTCCGGGCGTCATAACCCATACTAGATTATAGAATTTATATGCGACTAGACCACTACTCAGTGAAACTGTTTGCATAGTGGTAGTTCCATTCTGTCTTATCCTGTAATTTAACTGATTAGTTGTCAAAAATACCTCAATACTTCTTGTAGGCGTGCTACTATTTAGCGTATCTGTCATGCTAAATAGATATTGTGTAGCAGTTGCCACACTTGTTGCATTAAAAACTATGCTAAAAGTTATGCCGCGCGGATATAAATCGGAAACAGTTGCGAAATTAATCATGCTATTTGTATTCATGCTGAAATATGTGGAACCATTCAAATACACATTATATAGTGATGTGTTATTATTGGGAACATATGTTAAGGTACCAGTAGCTAAAGACAACTGATAATTCGTATTTCCATCATAATTATGCAGGTGTCCGTCAAAGTTGTACCACAACAATAAATCATTTACATGATTATCATAGCTAGGGTAGCTTATGCTAGCATTTTCATATACTTCGTACCAATTCAATGCTTTGCCATATACCCTAAAATCATCTATATTGCCATTAAAGAAGTTGCTGCTATATACTGATGTCTGTCCGCCATAAGTATTCCAAACATAGTTTTGATTTAAGGGATAAACTCCTGAAACATTACTGTATTGCAGCCCATTTATATAAATATTCCACTTAGCATCATTTAATACCCATGCAATATTATAAAAGACATTGGGTTGTATTGTCATAGGAATGTTATAAGCATTGTTGTTAACTGATACACATAAATTACTAGTATTAATGTAAGCTTCAATGGCGCTTCCGGCATTTACAATGTTGCTAGTGCTATACGAAAACACATATTGTCTACCTGTAAATAAAGTGCTAGCATTCATCCAAAACTGTATTGACATACTATTCCTATTTGCATACCGAATACCTGCAGGTATTATAGTATTGTTATAGAGACCCATTGTATACGAAGTATATCCATTCAAACTCAGCGAACTCAAACCATTTACTCTAGCAGCACTGTAATTTTCATAGCCATATATCAAATATAGGTTGCTATTAACATTGTTAAAATAATTATTAGTATTTCCATTAAACTTGTACCAGAGCATCAAATCCTTTGTATGGTCTGTATAGCTGGGATAGGGTTTTGCTAATAGATAATTTTTAGAAGCGTACTTGCTGGAATCATTTAGGTCCTCGAATTTCATAAATAATAGCGGATCATAGTTAACCAAATTGCAAGTGGTTACTGTATTAACAACTGATAAATTATTACCTGTTCCGCCACTTCCAGTGCCAATTGTATCATTCAAGAAGCTCAATCTGTCAAGGATACTAGCTGCTAAGTTTGAGCTACTTACATTTAAGTTATTAATCTGTGTCTGCACTGGTGCATTCAAGCCTGCAATCATTTCAAGGCTTGTACTGGAAACAGATGAAGCAGCTAATTTCCCACTATTATTTGTTACTACTACCCTATTAGCGGTCAAATCTTCATATATTATGGAGGTTGCTGCTCCTGTAATTCTGCTAATCTTCGTACTGATATAATTCGACTGATTACTGTCATATTCTTTGAAATTATTGGAGGCATTTAAAATGATAGCAGGTGCAGCTACGAGAACATTGGAAGTAATCCTGGCAACATAGGTCTTCATATCAGTGTTAATATATTGCCCGTCATCATTCAACACTAGAAGACCCAAATCTACAACGTCCAATGAGTCTACAACTAACCTTCCTGTTATAGTCAGATTAGCATCATATATATTGTTTACAATGTAAGTGTTAGACGAACCAGGATTTATCATATCCAGGTTGAGAGCTGTTATGCGATTGCTTATTAAATTAGAGTTCTGCAAGATGTCAATACTGAGACTGTTTGACATTGCATACAAACTGCTATATATCTGATTTGATGTTTGTTGGATTACTGTACTTAAAGTATTTGATGTCAATGTCATATTGGTTGCTAGTTCATTGGATGTTCGAGTTATGCGATCGCTAACGACATTTGATGTATCTATAATTCGATTGATGAATAAATTGCAGTTATCACGAATGTTAATAGCCATGCTATTTGAAGCATTATTCACATGTGCTGATATGACATTAGATACATTATAAAGGTTATCATATAATGTTCTATATATGATGGGTATATTTGAAGCATAAATATTACTAACATTCGTCAAATTATTTGAAAGTATGACAAATGTATTGGAAGTATTATTGATAAGATTATTAGACGAGTTCAATACATTGTTGATGAGTGAATTGGAAGTATCAGATATATTTGTAGTTATATTCGCATAGGTAGAAGTTATTAGATTGGCTATGTTATTCGATGTTATCAGGATGTTGCTAGATATTAAGTTCGAGTTAGCTAAGAAATTGCTCGTATAAGTGTTATAGGTACTGATAAGATTCGTCATTATTTCATTTGATGTATTGATAGCCAGGTTAGATGTCGTTATGAGAGCAGACATCAGATAATTGGACGTGGTAAATAAGTTCAGACTGATTAAATTGGATGCCTGTATCAAATTGGTATACAAGGTATTCGATGTTAACGTGAGATTGGTGCTTAGGATATTAGAAATATTTGATAACCTATCTGATATAACATTTGATGAAACTAGAATATAATTACTTGTATTCACATTACATGCTGATGCAATGATACCAACGCGTTCTGCTGTGTAATAGAGATTGCTCCCTTCTACTAACATAGACGTGGAACGGTCTGTTAGATTGACATTTGTTAATCCTGATGCATCACCCATGAAGAATGTTGAACGACTTGTTCCTACAACATCAAAAGTATATGCTGGATTGCTTGTATTGATACCAACACGCCCTCCGTTAACGATAGAGAGCACAATATTATTATCATCATAAACCTGCATAATATCAAAGATGCCATTCTGCTGGACTTTGAGCGCTGGTCCAATAGCATCACTGATAATTTCCAACTTCTTTGATTGATATGTAGTAGTATTTAGCGTAGTGGTTGTTCCATTGACAATTAAATTGGATGTACTCAAAGTGCCTGAGATATATATATCACCAGCATATCTATCATTAACAATATAGCGATTACTTGTTCCATCGCGAATATCGTCAAGGGATTTAGTTTGGAGCATGGAGCTGAAACGTGCATCTGTGTAATATAAATTGTTACTTGCTTCAGGAATATTGTTTGTTGTTAAGTTATTTATTCGCGTAGTTAAGGAAGTATAATAATTTGCCAAGTTTGCTGTCAAGATATTGGAGGTAGCAACAATCATGTTTGATGTATTTGTTATCTGGATGCTGACAACATTATTGATAGTATTTGTCAGTTGGTTCGATGTATTCTGAATGTTTAAAACGAGTTCGTTTGAAGTTGCACTGAGACTGTCAGCAGAGCTCGCAACTTGGACTGCTACTACATTATTCATCAAACTTGTCAATTCATTTGATGTGGATGTTATTAGATTAATAAGGGTATTTGAAGTGTATTCGAGATTTGCTATAGTGGTATTTATTTCATTGGTAATAGTATCATTCAGTTCTGCTGTCAAAATATTTGAAGTATTGATGATATTTTCAATCAATATATTGGAAGTTAGGATGAGATAATTACAAGTATTCTGTATTTCAACACTGACAACATTGTTGATGGTATCAGTCAGCAGATTAGAAGTATCTAATATTTTTGTTATGAGATAGTTTGATGTTTCTAAGATATAATTCGATGTATCAGTATTGGAAGATGTTGCTATGATACCTACGCGTTCTGCAGTATAATATAGATTGCTACCTTCTTTTAACAATGATGTATCACGGTCTGCTAAATTGACATTAGAAAGTCCGGAAGCATCGCCTATGAAAAATTGGGCCCGAGCAGTGCCTGCTACATCTAGAGTATAAGAGGGTGTTAGTGTATTAACACCAACATTGCCACCTTGGACTATTGAAAATGCAATATTTGCGTCATCATATACGTGCATCATGTCATTATTACCGCGCTGTGTTATTGTGAGAGCAGGGCCTGCAACATCGCTGACAATTTCCATTCTCTCTGATTGGTAGGTGTTTGTATTCAGCGTAGTTATGTCTCCCGATACAACTAAATTGGACGCATTCAATGTTCCTGAAATGGTGAGGTCTCTGTTATATATGTCGTTAACTATATATCTGTTGCTAGTTCCACTTGCAACATAATCTGCAGTCTTGCTATCGAGCCTTTCATCAAAGCGTTGAGTAGTATAGTAAAGATTTGTTCCTTCTGTTATATCATCACTGGTTAGATTAGTTATTCTAGTTGATATTATATTCGATGTAGATGTGAGTGTTTCTGTTAGAGACGCAGATGTTAGATTGATTTCGTCTGTCAAATAATTTGAAGTTAGTAAGATATAATTTGATGTATCTAAATTGCAAGCAGTGGATATGATGCCTACGCGTTCTGATGTGTAGTAGAGATTACTACCTTCTTTCAAGAGAGATGTGTCTTTGTCTGCCAAACTGACATTAACTAGACCACTACCATCACCAATTAAATAATCTGCTTTGATTGTTCCTACCACATCTAGAGCGTATTCAGGAGAACTTTTATTAATACCTACAAAACCTCCATTCGCTATAGAAAGGACAATGTTTGTATCATCATAGACTTCAATGATATTACTATTTCCTGTTTGACGGACAAGTAGGGCTGGTTGTTCTGTGTCGCTGACAATTTCTAGCTTCTTTGTCTGATAGGTTACAGTATCCAAAGTTGTAAAACTGCCATGTACGATGAGATTTGATGTTGTTAGTGTTCCTGTTACTGTTAGGTCTCTATCATATGTATCATTAACAATATATCGATTGCTAGTACCTTCTACGATGTCATCCAAAGTTTTTGTAAGAAGTCGCTCGTCAAATCTCTGTGTAGTATAGAATAGATTATTTGCTTCTGTTATCTGGTCTGTCGTCAGGTCAGATATTCTCGTTTGAATAAGGTCGACATTTGTGGTTATTCTGTCACTGATGAGATTGGAAGTATCAGTCAGGCGTGTTGATATGAGGTTTGATGTATCTGTTAGGCGATCGCTGATGAGGTTTGAAGTATCTGTCAGTCGGTTGCTGATGAGATTAGAAGTATCTGTAAGGCGGTCACTAATGACATTTGATGTATCAGTCAAACGCGCAGATATGTCATTTGAAGTATTACGGATGTAGTTAGATGTATCTATGTTAGACGAAGTAGCTATAATGCCTACGCGCTCTGATGTGTAATAGAGATTACTACCTTCTAATAAAAGGTCAGTAGTTCTGTCTGTAAAGTTGACATTCCATAACTGGGAAGCATCGCCTCTTAAATAGGTTGCATTTGCAATGCCTGAGACATCTAAATTGTATTGAGGATTGCTAGTATTTATACCAGTAAAACCTTGGTTGTTGACTACAAGGGATTTGATAGAACCTGTCAAGACTTGCAAGACATCTCCTTGGCCTTTTTGCTGTATTGTCAAGACTGGGCCATTTGTGTCGCTGGATATCTCTAGCTGTTCTGTTTGATATGTCTCAGTATCAAGAAGCGTTTTGTCACCATAGACAATCATATTTGAAGCACGGAGCGTACCTGTAACTTGGAGATCGCGATTGTATACATCATTTGTTATATATCTATTGCTAGTACCATCTATGATGTTATCCAAAGTCTTTGTTAGAAGGCGTTGATCGAACCTTTCAAATGTATAATACATGTTGGAACCTTCTGGCAACATTGATGTGTTTGCCAAGCCCAAATCAAGATGATTTATTTCATTTCCATCTTGGTCGTAATATGTCAGATTAACACCATAATCTGTAGTAGAAAACATGCTATAATTGGATGTCTTACCAGAAGATACAAGCTTAATGCGCGAAGCAACCATAGGAGCTATCTCATTAGATGAATTCTTAACAGTCAGAGTACCTGTTTCTTTATCTGATGAAAGGACTGTTTCACCAAGATAGATGGTGCTACCAGACAAATATAAATCCTTCCATTTGTACTCAGGAGTACCCAGACTGTAGCGAAGATTACTTGATGGGATTATATTTCCTTGTACGATGACATTTGCGTTGAGTGTGATGTCTGTGTTATTGAATCTGGCTAACTTTTGTAAAATGTTATCTTTGGCTACACCAATATAGGCTTCGAAATTACTTGTCGAAGATGCACCAAAAACAGCTGCACTTGCATTACAACCATATTGAATATTGTTTGAATTTTGGGCGAGGACCAAAAAATATGCGTCATCTAAAGTCGAAGAAAACTTGGCTACGGTAGATAAATTCGACGTCTTTACTGTAAATTTAGTCTTATCATTCAAAAAAGACATTTTGTCCTAATACAATATATGATTATTATTTGCTATCATATGACAAAAAAGAATTATGTTTTAATTTAATTTAATCAAGAAGGTACCAAGAAACAAGTCAAAGGAATACAAGATAATATCACAATTGATATAATTCCAACTGTAAAAAATATATTGAAAAAAATTGTTATTGATTCGATTGGAAAAAAAGGAGTGTCAGTAGGTGGATTAAGGAAGCAAAACAAAAGTAAATAAATAATTCATTGGTACAAAACACTTTATTACAATTGTTTAAGAGATATAAGGAATGTCTTGTTTTACAAGATTTCTGTCATGTGTTTTCCAAGATATGTCGAAAAATTGCTTAACATTATCATGATATTTTGTGCTTTTGCTATGGTCTATATAGGTATGACAATAGAGTACTTTGGCATTCTTGTTCTAAGCCTAGTTTTTTTATTTATATGTAAATATAGAGAGCTGAATGAAATTAATCTATTTTCTCATTCCTTTAGCCATTGTCTGGGTTATAGTAGTTGCTATGTATCTCAATGTATGTCTTAGGGATGTATACTTTGAAGGATTTACAGGACAAAGAGGGCCTGAAGCAGATGACCCTTGGGATACTTCTCTAGATTACAGTGATGCAACAGATAGACCAAGTGTATATAGAGCTACGAAAGGCGAGATTGACCTTGATACACAAACGATTAGATATAGAAATGGTTTGAATGATAGATATGATGTTATAACAGACCCTGTAAGTGATGTTTATTTGCCTTATGCTGATAGTACATTTGAAGATGCAAAAGACAATACACAAAATAAAATCAATGAGTTTATGATTATCAATGTATATAAGAATCTGTTAGATAGACAGCCTACACCTTACGAGTTAGATAGACATTTGCAAGACTTTTATGAGAAAAATGCAGATGAAGAGAGCCTGAAGATGCGTATTTACAATTCCACCGAATATAAGATGATAGTTAAGATGCAGTCCAATGATGTTGACGCTGGGCTAATTAGCGTAGCATCTAGTGAAAACTTGATTGATAAATTGAAGCGAATGTATTTTGATATATTGAAAACTGAACCTACAAAGGAGATGCTGCTACCTTTGAAGGATTGCTATATACACTTGCAGTACAATGATTACCTATTTAAAGCAATGCTAGTACATAGCAACTATTGGAAGTTTGAGAATGCGGTGTTGGAATCTGCCATGCTATCACGAGAGAAGCTATTGGAGATATTTAATAATCACTTTTTGCTATCAGAATTGAGATTGGTAGCGAATGAGTTCAAGAAACAGGAGGTATTGCGAAGAGATGCAGTGGCTAATGCTGCTAAGATACCTATGGTATATGGATTAGGTGGTGCTATGATTTGTGATACTAGCAATATCAATGGATCCAATGTAAATGTATGCTATATAAATAATTCCAATATGGTATCAGGATTGGGAACAGAAAATCAAATAAGTGGCATTGCTAAAGATGCCAATAATGTCTTCAATATTAATATCATGCTGGGTGAGGATCTGATGCAAAGCAAGGCTTATTCCAATGATGCTAGCAAGAAGATTTATAACGGACACGGAGACACTTGCGCGAACGTGTATTCTTCGAATGTATGCGCTAATATGTATAATGGCGTACCTGTTGATGGCAAATGCAGAATATACAATCCTATCAAATATAAACAGCAATACCGTGGCGATATGCGGTATAGACCCAATGTATGTTCTTATGGGACGCAACAAGTAGTACAGCCTGTTTTTGTTAACTCAAAGACATTGTTCCAGGGAACTGATTTAAAGGAGGCATCACAGTTCACGCAAGTAGGTAGCATAATGCCTAAATTCGAATACAAAGAGTTTGAAGATGTGGATTTGTAATTAACAATAATAGTTCTACATAACAATAGGGAGAGTACATAATTAAAATAAAAATACAATTTACAAAAAGTTTTTGTAAATCTGAAAAAAACTAAATTGTACTCTTTTTTAAATATATGGTAATATATTGATTATCAACCCTATAAATATTATTAGCATTTCAAGATACCTGTATTTGAAGTCTGAAAACGTATATATTACACCAACAGAAAAGAAAAATGAGATAAATATATCATATCAAATCATATAATTTATCTTTCAAATACTTATTTTCATTATCTAATATATTTACTTGTTCTTCTATTTTATCAAGTCGTGATATAACATTATCATAATCATTTGACAATTTATTATTTGATGTAAAAAGATGTTTTAATATTTTATAAACAAATTCAAAAATATGATGACGACGATATTGAGTATTATATATATATTCATTATTATAACGAACATCAAAATGATTTATATTTTCAGTTGAATTCAGTCTTTTAAACCAACCCTTACTATAAAGTTCTGAATAAAACATACTTGTTAATGTTGACATATATAAACCTAATTTTGATTCATCGTCTTTTACTATGATACGAATTTCTTTTTCTTTTTTTATTTTCCATTCGTCAGCCTTTATTTCTATATTCTCTACAAATTTATCTAATTGTTCCATATTCCAATCAATTGTATCTCTATATGCTTCTTCCTCATCTTTCTTTTGTTTTTCTAAATCAGTAAGCATTTTCTTATACTCTTCTATCTTGGTATCAATACTAGACATTATATATCTATCATTATAATATACTTATAAATGTTTATATATTTTTGATATAAGAATATATTACTATAATGATATGAATAGTGAAGACAGTCTTATTGACCTATATCCTGATATTGTAATGGTGTGCCGTCAAATGGTAGTTAGGTTCCTTCGAGGAACTCATTTATGTCAATTGAAAAAATAATGAGTTTATCTCATTTTTCTTTTCGGTTGGTGTAAGATATTTAGTTAACCCCTTATCACAGGAGACTTTGATTTTTGTTTATCTAAAAAATATTTGTAAAAATCTTTTTTGAATAATGCTATTATCCTGTAGTTGTATTTCTCTTCTTTTTTAAATTTTAAATATTTCATTAAATCAATAAATTTAGAATTATTCAATGCTGCTTGAATTTTTGCAAGATTAGGTTTGTCATCAACAATAGCATAACAAAATTCTGTTAGCCCATAAGCACCAGTTGAATCAATAATCGGATATGTTCCTGCTCCATTAGACCATATGACTTTAGGAATACCAAAATGTCCTTTATTTTCCCTACTATAATACATTTTTAATCCATCTTTCTGGGTTATACTATAACAACAAGGAAATTTAAAATTATCAATCTTATTCGGCTTCAAAGTTCTATGGTCGTATATACTTCCATATAATAAATTGACTCCATCTTTTTTTTTGGTCAATAATTTATTTATTAGATCAAATTTTCCAGATGGTATGAAATCATAATCATTGAAATTTAAATCCAAAATATTACCATCTATATCCTTTACTTTTGTTATATTACTATTTGTTATTTTGTTTTGTACAACATAATAATCAAAATTTGTACCTATATTTTGAAAAACTTTTTTCCCTGTATTATAGTCATTCATAGATAAATATATCAAATTGTGTTGCTTAATATATTCAAATACTTCTCTATAGCGACCCAAAATATCTCTCCAACCTGATGGATGTATATATACAAGATATCCATCTGGTTTTAGAAGGTCGCATGATTTTAATACAAATAAGTGCCAAATTGCTTTAGATTTTTTATTACCTTCTTTTAATTCTTGATAAGGAGGGTTTGCCATAATAATATGGAATTTACCGTCAAATGACGATATTTCTTTAATAAATTTCTTATTTTCTACAATTTTTACTATTTTTGTAAGTCGCTTTGAATCGTCCTGTGGATTCGGAAAAACATCAACATCCTTATCAATACTAATGTATGACCCCTCAAATATATTAAGTTTGTATTTATTGCCGCACAAGATTTTCTTCATCATAAATACATTTTTCTTACTTAACTCAACCATATATAACATATTTTCTAATATATGTTTCCTCCTTTCTTCTTCATCTGCTATGATATTTTTGAGGCCTTGCATTAGTCTCATATATACTGCCACTGGAAAATTACCCATGCCTGCAGCAGGGTCTAACCATTTTTTAGTTTTATCTTTCCACACATCTGCAGGTAATTTATCCAACATTTCATTTACTAATGTCATTGGAGTAAATACTTCGCCATTCTCTTTCTTTTCAACAGTTTTAGGTTTTAAGTTTTCGTTGATGAATTCAAGCAGTTTGTCAGGTTCAAGGATGCTATATATCTTCTTCTTCCTCGCAAATATAAGTCTATCTAATGATAATATATTACCAGCC